>OLSE01000154.1_pt1 | contig 96727 bp, 82 predicted proteins | sample 1673191 | NCBI WGS metagenome assembly OLSE01 (sample SAMEA3136764, study PRJEB25190) | human gut metagenome | biome: human gut; feature: human-associated habitat; material: faeces | place: Austria | collected 2013
GCAGGGACGCTTAACGCTACACGTCCGCATATTAGTACATATATCTCAGGTTAGTAGCGTTTTTTTGAAAGGTCAATGTCAGTGCAGTTGCACAGATACACTCACGAAATTATTAACTACATCGTTATACTGAAATTACCGGCAACAAAGTTACTGCGTGAATAATTATACTGCCTGACAGGAATTAAGCATTGCCTTTGACAAACGGTACTGACCTTACAAAAATGTAAGACGGACGCACTTATCGTAAGACGGATAAATGGCACTCTTCCGTTATTTCAGCTATAATATTGTCATAGCTTAAAGGAGGTACAATATGAATTTACTTGAAGTAACGGGACTTAAAAAGGTCTACACACAGCGGCTCGGCGCAAAGCCGAATGTCGCACTGCGAAACGTCAGCTTCTCTGCCGCAAAGGGCGAATATATCGCTATTATGGGCGAAAGCGGCTCAGGCAAGACTACCCTGCTCAACATCCTCGCAACGCTTGACAAGGCGACCGCAGGTGTTGTAATGCTCTCGGGAGTTGACATAACAAAGATAAAGGACAGCGACTCTGCACTTTTCAGACGTGAGCATCTCGGATTTGTGTTTCAGGACTTCAACCTGCTCGATACATTCTCCGTGCGTGACAATATTTTTCTGCCGCTCGTGCTTATGGGCAAAAGCTACGATGAGATGAACTCAAGGCTTCTCACTCTTGCCACAAAACTCGGTATAAGCGACCTGCTCGACAGATACCCTTATGAAATATCGGGCGGTCAGAAGCAACGTACCGCTGTCGCCCGTGCGCTTATAACAAACCCCGATATTCTGCTTGCGGACGAGCCTACAGGCGCACTCGATTCAAAAGCGTCGGAGGAGCTTCTCAATCTGTTCGGTGAAATAAACCGTGACGGTCAGACTATCCTTATGGTAACACATTCGGTAAAGGCGGCAAGCAGCGCCTCACGGGTGCTCTTCATAAAGGACGGCGAGGTTTACCACCAGATATATAAAGGCATTTCCGCAACGGAAGAATTCTATGCAAAGATAAACGATACGCTGACGGTGCTTGTGGCAGGCGGTGACCGCAGATGAAAACACTGTTCTACCCGAAGCTTGCCGTGAACGGCATGAAGAAAAACAAGCGGCTTTATCTGCCGTATATCCTTACCTTAGTTGCAATGGTGATGATGATGTACATTACGGCATACCTTGCAAGAAGCGAAAACATCGCAAACACAAACAGAGGTGTTTATGCACAGTGGTGTCTTTGGCTCGGAATAATCGTAATCGGCATTTTCTCCCTGATTTTTCTTTTCTACAGCTACTTTGTGCTTATCAAAAACCGGGGCAAAGAGTTCGGCTTATACAATATTCTCGGAATGAACAAACGCAACATTGCACGCATACTCCTTTGTGAAAGCCTTTTCACGCTTATTATATCGCTTCTTTGCGGACTTGCCGCAGGGATACTCCTGTCACGTCTTGCTGAGCTGTGTATGTTCAGACTTCTCGGCATTGACCCTGTCGGCAATCTGTCTGTCGATGCAGGCGCAATAGCTATCACCGCCGCAGTATTCACAGCCATTACGATAATTCTTCTGCTGAGCGCCTTTGTCCGCATAGGCAGACTAAGCGCAATCAATCTGCTTCACAGCGAAAAGCAGGGCGAAAAACCGCCACGGGCAAATTTCGTATTTGCCTTAGTCGGCTTGATACTGCTTGCTATCGCTTATTACATCGCCGTCACGACACAAGCGGGCATTGAAATTGTCGGAAATTTCTTCCTTGCGGTGCTTCTTGTAATAATCGGCACTTATATGCTCTTTGTCAGCGGCTCTGTCGCACTTTGCCGACTTCTTATGAAAAACAAAAGATATTACTACAAAGCGAATCACTTTGTATCCGTTTCCGGAATGACATACCGTATGAAAAGAAACGGCGCAGGACTGGCTTCTATCTGCATACTGTCAACTATGGTGCTTGTAATGCTTTCGTCCACGATAAGTCTTTTTTCGGGGATACAGACAAGCACGTTTATCCGCAGCCGTGACATCTCGGTAACGCTCACTTACAACAGCTTTGAAGATAAGACGATACGCAATATTTCCGACCTGTGCGGCACAGCGCTTGACACGGCGAAAAGCAATGATTATAACCCCGTAAACACTCTTTCGTATGATTATCTTGAAGTCGGCGGTTATTTTTCAGATAATACCGTCCACTTAGCCCCTGCGACAGATTCTGCAGATGTAAGCCAATCTGAAATAAAGGACTTTTTCTTCATCACGCTTGATGATTACAACAAAACGAGCGGCAGGAACGAAACGCTCTCCGAGGGCGAAATACTGACGGCAGGCTCCGACAGCACCGACGGCGAAATAATATTAAACGGCAAGAAATATAAGTCACGGGCAGTTCCTATGCCGAAAAATATCTCTTACGGCGAAACGGTTTACAGCGTATTTTTCGTTATTCTCCCCGATAATAACACCCTTTACGATATATTCCTGCTGAACCGTCAGGTTTACGGCGAAAACGCATCGTGGTTAAAGCATTATTTAGGCTTTGACATTGACGGAAGCAACGCCGACAAGCAAGCCCTGTGCGACAGCCTCACGGACATTCTGGCAAAAAGCTCACGGAATATGGAGAATATCTTCACCTTTGCCGAAAGCAGAACCGAAAACCTTGATGTGATAATAGCGACCTACGGCGGACTTCTATTTCTCGGAATATTCTTAGGACTTGTCTTTATCTTTGCCACCGTGCTTATAATCTACTATAAGCAGGTTTCGGAGGGCTACGAGGACAGAGAACGCTTTGCAACGATGAGAAGCGTCGGAATGACGGAAAAGGAAATAAAGAAAAGCATAAACTCGCAAGTGCTGACCGTGTTCTTCGCTCCTCTTATCTTTGCAGGCATACACCTTATATTCGCCTTTCCGATAATACTTAAAGCAGTTAAAATGTTCGGCTTTGCCGACAGCACACTTCTTCTTATCGCAAACGTGATATGCTTTGCCGTATTTGCCCTGTTCTACATTTTCGCCTATAAAATAACCTCGGGAATTTACCTGAAGATTATAGGAAGAAAATAACCTGTTTAAAACCAATGCCCGCCCTCAACGGACGGGCATTCAGTCTGTCGATAAACCTTTGTGTTTTCTGAAAATGGGGTCGCAGGGGCGTAGCCCCCGACAGGGTCTAGGGGCGGTAGCCCCAGCAAAATAGCCCCGGCACGGATGCCAGGCGTGTATGCCAAAAGGCTCTGCACGATGCAGAGCCAACCAAGCATACACAGCCCTTCACCACGGGGAAGGGGTTTGGGGTTTCGGCAAGGATGCCGAGATAGAACGCCCAAAGGCTTTGCAGGACGCAAAGCCCACAAAGCGTTCTTATAGGGATAGAGAATTCGCATTATCTTATAAAAAACGGACTTTTTCTACAAGCTAGATGCCCGTCCTCAACGGACGGGCATTTTCTCACCCCAACGTACAATCAAGCACCATCATAACAACAAACCCTGCCGCCGCACCTATCGTTCCTATGTTGCTATGCTCTTTGCCCTGTGCCTCGGGTATAAGCTCTTCTATCACAACATACATCATAGCCCCTGCCGCAAACGACAGCATATACGGCAAAAGCGGAGCGATGAAAGAAGCGAGCAGTATCATCACCGCCGCACCAATCGGCTCGACAACGCCCGACAGCACTCCCATCACAAACGCTTTTCCCTTTTTCATTCCCTCACTTTTAAGCGGCATTGAAACCACCGCTCCTTCGGGGAAGTTCTGTATTGCGATACCCAGCGCCAGCGCAAATGTGCTTGCAAGAGTAACGCTGTCGCCGCCCGTGCCGGCTGACCCGGCTACAGCCGCACCGACAGCCATTCCCTCCGGCACGTTATGGATGGTCACCGCAAGCAGCATCATGGTAGTTTTTGAAAGCCCCGAGCGCACGCCCTCAGGCTTATCGCTGTCAAGATGCAGATGCGGCACAAAGCTGTCTATCCCAAGCAGGAACAGTATCCCCGCCGCAAATCCGACCACAGCAGGCACCCAGTTCATTTTCCCGTAGCCCTGTTCGGACAGTTCCATTGACGGTATCAGAAGCGACCAAACCGAAGCCGCTATCATAACTCCCGATGCAAAACCAAGCAGCAGCTTCTCCGTCTGGGTCCTCACCTTATCACGCATAAGGAACACCATAAGCGAGCCGAGCGTTGTTCCCATAAGCGGTATCATCAGTATCAGAAATATCTCCAATTGCGTCACCTCAATATAAGTTAGTTTAGACTTACCACTTATATTTTACCACAAACAAAAGAAAAAGCCAAGCGTTACACCTGACTTTTCCCGTAATATTTACTTTTTTCGTTTCTCACAGCGTGCAGAGGCTGCTTCCTTTACTGATTCTTTGTTCTGATTTTTATCAGTTCAGCTATTGTGTAAGTTTCCTCCGTTACAGCAGAACCTTCTATAAAAAACATTTTTCCTTTTTTACGCTATCATTAATTCACAAAAAATCTCCGCAGCCCAAAGCCACGGAGATAAAACCGTCAATATGTAACACCGTATTACTTGATTACTTCGACCATCATGCCGGGAGCGGCCATTACAGCGTTTGATTCGTCTGTATCAATGTGCATAGCGTCTGCAAAATTCTCGCTTACTCTGATAACAACATCACCGAGAATTGCCTTTCTTCCGTCAGAATCAACCTTTACGCTTACAACGTCCTTGTTCTTCACGCCCCACTTTTCAGCGGTTTCGGGAACAAGGTGGATGTGACGCTTTGCAACGATAACGCCCTCGCTGATTTCAATCTCGCCCTCAGGACCTGTTATCTTACAGCCGGGTGTACCTGCAATATCGCCCGATTCTCTTACGAATATAGGACATCCGATAGAACGTGCGTCTGTAGCCGAAAGCTCAACCTGTGTAGCAGGACGAACAGGACCTAAAATAGATACGTTTGCAAGCGATCTCTTGGGGCCTGTTATAGTAACTCTTTCCTCGCAAGCGAACTGACCGGGCTGAGAAAGATCCTTCTTCTTTGTAAGCTCGTGACCCTTGCCGAACAGTGTTTCGAGTGCCTCCTGCGTAACGTGGATGTGACGTGCGGAGGTTTCCAGTAATACTTCCATTTTTTCCATAATGTTATCCTTCTTTCATGCCAAAGGCAATTTTTACTGTTAACATTATACACCCGTGAAACGAAAATTTCAAGTGTTTCATATAACGAATATCGGGCGGAACAAAAAAGTTATAACAGCGTCCGCTATTCCCAGCAGAAAGCACCCGATACAGCACACCGCAAACCGCTCAAGATATATCTTATAATAATGCGGAGCCTCGTCACGTCTGCCCTTAAGCACAGCCAGCACACTGTTTGAGCATAACACGGACAGACGACACTGATAACAGCAGATTACCGTTCCTATAAATGCGGACGGAAGAACAAACACCGCAAAAGCCGGTATCCCGTTTGCCCCGTATATATTAACAAGCGCCGCAAACGTCATTCCCACGCCTATACCCTTGAATGCCGGTATAAGCGCACCCACAGGCTGTCCCACAGCGCAAAGCCCTGCTAAAAACGGCACAATGCACCATATAAGCGCCGATATGAACGAAGCGGCGGCATTCCCGAAAAATCCGCCGTGTATCCTTCCTTCGAGAAAGCCCTCCAGCATCTCGTTAGGCACGGTCGCCGTTGCCTTCCCGTAAAACACCGCCCCGACAACAGCCCCGGCAACCGCCGTTATAAAGAGTATCAGCCCTGCATACTGCCTGTTGCGCCTGCCTTTAACCACTACTTCCGATACGGTTATACCGTCGGCACTCAGCTTCCCGTTTTCCTCCGTCATAACCGCCGTATCCGCATCCTGCCCCTTGCAAACATCGTCCCCGCCCGCCACAGCGTCAGACTCGCACACCGCATTTCGTTCCTTTAAAAATTCTTCCATTGTCATAATTTCGTTCATACTGCACGTCCTTTCCTTTCGGGTACTCTACAGTAAATCTATGAAATGAAAAGAAAATTTATGACCGTTTCGCAATAAAACACAACCGCCATGCCTCAGCACAGCGGTTGATTTCAGATGAAATATGATATAATAGTGAAGAGGGTTCCTCGGACGACAGGCGGTCAATACATCTCCCAAGATGCGAAAACATCTGAAAGGGGGTATAGCTGATGTACATAACCTTGAGCGATTTAACACAGATAGGTATTTTCCTTACTGCGTTCACAGTTATGATATTTACTATCAGTTCTTCAAATAAAAAGAAATAACCGCCCACAGCTTCCAACTACGACGGTTATTTCTTAGCCAACACGGGAGCGGTCGTCTGTCGTTCCCTCTTTATTTGTATTCTATCACACTTTCAATAAATTGTCAAGGTGCATTCCGACAGACAAACAACCGCCATGCCTCAGCACAGCGGTTCAGACTGTCGATAAACCCACGCACCGCAAAAATGCAGATAAATTATCTGACACAAAATTAAAATAGGATAAGTAAAAGAATTTCACACAGCCGTAAAAACGGCTGTGTGAAAGCATTTTTGCTCACTGCGTCAACCGCCCCTCAACGTACCTTTGTACGCCTGTCGGAGCGGTTTCCTTGTCTGCGTGTGTTTCTCAACGTCTTCAGCGTGTCGAAAAATACTTTTTCGACACGCAACAACCGCCATGCCTCAGCACAGCGGTTGTTTCCTGTTATCCGTTAAATTTCATATTAATAATATCCGGGATCCGGCAGACCGCTGAGATAATATCTCGGGTTCAGTCTTTCCGAACCGTACCTTACTTCAAAGTGGCAGTGACAGCCGTACGCAAGTCCGGTTTCGCCTACTGCGGCTATGCACTCGCCCTGATTTACCTCCTGACCTGCACTGACGAATATCTCACTGTTGTGGGCATATACCGTTGTGTATCCGTCGGGATGAAGTATCATCACGGCATTTCCGAGTCCGCCGTTGTCCCAGCCTGCGAATATTACAGTACCGCTTGCTCCGGCATATACATCCGTACCGTAAGGTGCGCCTATATCAACGCCTCTGTGTCCGGCATAACCGCCGTCCCACCAGCCCCATTCCCAGAATGTGCCGCCGTCAACAGGCCATATATACTTCTTGCCCGTATCGGCAGAAGCATCTGAATAATGCGATGACTGCGGAGGCAGAGTACCCTGAAGGATTATCTCCGTTACAGGCTCTTTCACTCTTTCGGTTTTCTTTATGGTACGCTTGACCTCTTCGCCGTTTACATAATACACCTTTGCCGTGATTTTATTCGTACCGGTCTCGCCCTCCTGGTAAACCGTTTCAACGCCCTCATAGCGTGTATCATCGTCCTCATATTTCGTTTCATACGGAACTTCAACGTTGTATGTTTCCGTTCTTGAAATACTTACCGACAGGAAAGGCACCTCCTGCGTTTTGAGCAGCTTTTCGCCGGCTCTCAGCACATAGTCCTCATCCATAATGCCGGGATTCAATGCCTCAAGCTCCTCCATGCTTATTCCGAGCTTTGAGCATATTCCCGAATGGCTGTCGCCGTCAACGACAGTGTAATAGGACGCTTCTTCCTTTTTGGAATTTATCAGCTTGATGATCTCGTCACTCGACACAATACTGTCCGACAGATAAAGACCGGGAACATACTCTATATCCTTCTCAAAGGCAACGTCCTCGTCCTTTGCATTTGTGCGGTAGCCGTCAAGTATCTTCTCAAGTTCAGCCTCAACCGCTGTATTGTCAACAAGTGCGCCATAGAACTTTCCGCCTATGTACATTCCGTATGCATACTCGATAGGAGTATCACTCAGTTCAAGCAGCTTGTTTGCAAGCTGATATTTTGTCAGATATTCCTGATCACCGAGCATTTCGAGCGAATATCCCGGCTCCATGCTTATCTTCTTCTCGTTGCCGATATATGTGATACGCTCCTGCATTATACGCTCTGCGTCATTGAATACCTGCTCGCTTTCGATATATCCTACAAACTTTCCGTCAACCGTCAGCTTTATCGCATAGTCTGTACCCGTCGCATATCCGACAACGCTCATAAGAAATACTATTGCGATGATCGGTGCGGCATAGTTGAACAGCGTTACCGCAAGACCCTGCTTGCCGAATACTGCGTCCTTTGCTATACTTCCGTACAGCTTTGCCGCCTTCTTTTTGTCGCCCTGCTCCTTTGCGGTCCTTATCTGCCTGTTTGTACGCTGAAGCACACGCTTTGACTTTAACAAAGGTGCAAAGAAGAAGCTACCTATTTCGCAGAACGTCCTCTTTACTGCGTCCCTGAAAAGCGCCGTATGCTTCCATATAAACACGGCGGCATAAGCCACATATACAGCAGGCTTTGAAAATACATCGGCTATGATATGACAGAAATACTGCCCAGCCATAACCAGAAAATCAAAGATTCTGTCAGCAACAGCCGATATACCGTTTTTGCCTTTGTCTTTTTCTTCGTTGTTTTCTTCATTCCGATTCTCCGACGTATCGGCAACCGCAGGCTTTACATCAGCCTCCTGCGCTTCCTTTTCACTGTCGCTGTCAGGAAGTATAGTTTCCTCAATATCGTCACGATAATCGGGTATCATCAGTTTTCCCATTATCAATCCTTTTCCGTATAAACCAAAACAAACGGGCATACGCCCCAAACAATCAATATATTTATATAATAACCCGCCGTTGTGAACGACAGGTGATAAATCAACGCTTTTTCCGTTAAAAGCAGGAACGGGCATAACGCCCGCTCCACACCTTTAAGGTTGCTTTTCCTTCCGTCATGAAAGACAGCAATCTTTTCCGTCACCGCCATTATAACATAAAAGATTACAAACCCGCAACAATTTGTAACTATTTTGTTACCGTTTTGTAACCATTTCGCCCTTTTGTACAAAAATACATCTACTTTCGCTTTTATAACAGTGCATTTTTAACAGACTTATTTTTATTGTGATTTTACATAAACGCTACACATTAATTTGTGCAACCCTTACAAATATTTTTTGGTAATTTCAGTATCTGTTGACACGCTCAACGCATTTGTGCTAAAATATAGATGTTAAATTATGCTTACCGTTAAGTTCAGGCAAAAGGCAGGTGATACCCATGAACACGAACGAAGAAAATAAAACCGAAAACCCGGAAAGCGGGATTCAGACATACAGCAGGAAAAAGAAGTCACACGGCAATTTTCTTAAAATCGGCTGTGTGTCATGCGGTTTTGTCGCCGTAGTCGCTCTTTGTGTTCTGTCAAGCCGTTACTCATGGTTCGGAGTTAAAGCCGATGACGAGGGTATCAGCTACAACAACGGTTTAGCGTCATCATATTCCACTACTGCGCCTGTCGAGGAACAAAAGGTTCCCACCAAAGCCATCAAGCATAACGAGGCACAGGAAACCACCGTTGCAACATCGGCAACCACATCGGCAACCACATCGGCAACCACATCGGTAACCACAACAGCAAAAACCACTCAGACCACAGCGGCGACAACAAAGGCTACATCTCCCGCAACAACCAAGGCAACAGCTCCTGCGACAACCGCCGTACCAAAGCCCGCATGGACAGAAAAGAAGTGCAGCGGCACAATGTACATAAACATTTCAAGCTGTTCCGCAAGAAAAGAGGGCTTACAAGGTGCTGAGGTCATTTCATATAAATATTACGGAGATGCGGTAAATATCGCCGCACTGACAGACACCGGCTACTATAAGCTCGATGACGGCACATATATCCACAGTGACTATCTTTCCGAAAGCAAGCCTGTCGCAACTACCGTTCCCGCAACAGCAAAACCCACCGTGCAGGATAATGCAACTCCCACACCGGTCATAACCGACAGCCCCGTAAACTGCACCGCAGAAGAGGCGGAGGTTTTCCGTATCGTGAATGAAATCCGTGTTTCCTACGGACTTAAGCCTTATAAGTGGGATACAAACGCATACAAGGCGGCGAAGGCACGTTGCAGTGAAATTGAGCAGAAGTTCAGCCATCTGCGGCCGGACGGCTCAAACTTCAAAACCATATACGGCTACAGTGATGATGAACTATGGTATAAGTTCTGCTCCGTCGGAGAAAATCTCGGCTCAGGTCAGCCCACCGCACAGAGAGTAGTCGACAGCTGGATGGCTTCCACCAAGGGTCACCGTGAAAATATTCTCAATCCCGATTTTGAAAATCTCGCCGTAGCATTCGGCACATATAACGATGCTTATAAGTATTACTGGGTGCAGGAATTCACAACCTACAGATAAGCATAATAGCACTTTTTAAAAGCACAAACGCACAGGCTGTTGATAAACTGATTATTATCAATGCTCACGCAGTGAAATATATCGCCAACACCGCAGAAAACATTTTCAGTACCCACAGAGAATTAATAATTTCGTGAGTGTATCAGTGCAACTGCACTGACATTAACCTTTCAAAAAAACGCTACTAACCTAAGATATATGTACTAACCTGCGGACGTGTAGCGTTAAGCGTCCCTGCATTGACAAGATATACAATGTTCAGGTAGTTTTACGAGTTTCGCCAACACCCCGACGGGGTGGGGGTGTGAGTAAGGAAAGAGGGAGCCACGAGGGAGAGAACCTAAGAGATAGGGAGAGGGGCTGTCAAGTCCCTTGCCCTAGTCTCTTTGGTTCTTTCCCTCGTTAATATTGACAAGTGTACCCACTCGAATAGCGAACCCGAGAAGTGCTGTCAGACAAAAAGAACTATCGTAACTTGATGTCATAGTCTAAGCTGAATGATATAACAGAAGTACATCAAATATAAGACTTTTTCTACAAACTAAACGCACAGGCTGTTCGCCTGTGCGTTATTTTTATGCTATATTTTCGTAAGATCCTCCGCTCTTACCGCCGCAGTGACCTGCCCGCCCTGACCGATGACGATATAATCCTCTCTGTCACCCGAGCCAGCCTGCATAACCTCGTACACATTCGTGTACACGAACAACGCAAGCGAGCCGCCGTTATACGTCTTTGCGCCGTAATTCACCTTGACCTTATCGCCTACAGCGAATTTCTGCGTTGTGTCATTGCTTTCCGTGATTTCCGCCTTTTCCGCCTTGTACAGATTCTCTGTATAAAGCCAGCCGGTAGGCACCGAGCCGATGCCTATAAGCGTTTCCTTGCCGCTTGCCGACACCTGCTGAACGGTATAGATTGTATCATACACATAAGAATACGGCTCTACTCCGTTCGTAAACCTTGCGCCACGCTTCACCCTTACGCTGTCGCCTTTTTTGAACTGATTCACGGGCTTATCGGGCTTTTCCGGCTTTTCCGGCATATCACCGCAGTTTTCCTTATACCATTTTGCCGTTATCGCAGGATAATCTACAAAGCAAATATCCCCGTCAACGTCATTTCCGCCGATGCTGTCAATGCCCCACTGCCACATTTTCTGCCCGTAGTCATATCTGCTCGGGTTGTCCGGGCTTTCGGTCCAGTGTGCAAGCCATATATCACGCTTCCCAACAATACGTTCCTTCTGATAGTAGCTTTCAAGCCACGCAGGATTTGCATACACTCCCGACGGAAGCCCTGCCTTATTCAGCCTGTCGCAGAACTCAAGCGCCATATCGGTTCTTTCCTTGCTTGTGAGGTTGTCTATCTGACGCTGTTCCTCCATGTCGCAGAACACGGGATATGACGGCTTTTCATCGCCTATCGTCTTGACGCACGCATTTATCTGCCTGTCAAGCTCCGCCGTGTCTGTCGCCGTAACATACCAGTAACAGCCGAAGTCTATACCGAGTTTTCTGCACTGCTCGATATTGCGTCTGAAGTAAGTGTCCTCGTCCGTGCGTATGCCGGCACGGATAATTACAAACTTCACGCCTGCCGACACAGCCGCCGTAAAATCGAACTGCTCCTGCGCCCTGCTGATGTCAATTCCCTTTGTTCTCACTGTCGTCCTCCCCGCTTTTACTTTTTATCTGCCTTAGTACATTCTTTATTTTCTGCGGCACCGGCAGTCCCAGTGCCGATGCGTTTTCGACAATGCTGATTCCCTCGTTAGCGATATAGAAAAGCATTACCGCCGTCATAGCGACAGGCACACCGCCAAGCACATAGGTGTCTGCGATATGACCTACCGACAGGAACACAAGTATCAGCAGCTTTTTCGCTATTCCCTTGAAGCCTACCGCACTTGACAGCTTCTTCTCCGCTATCGCCACAAGCACACCGCTCACATAGTCCAGGACCATAAAAGCGATAAGCGCACGGAACAAGCCGTTTACCTCACCGTACATAAATCCCAGCACCGCCCCGACAGCACCTGCTATGCTGTCAATGATTATCTGTATCTTGCTCATATTTCCCCCTCCTTTGCTTTGACTTTTTTACTTTTTGGTCATTCCTGATTTAATCACCGGAAGCTCTGGGATGAGGAGGCGTAGCTCCGCCGCCTGTTGCGGTTCTTCTTATAAGTTCATCATTGGGCATACCCATTTTCTTAAATGTTGACGGCTTAAGCTCCGGATGTATCTCATACAACAGTTCAAGATACGTTGTACCCTTTGTGTCACCGGGTATCTCCATCTGCTCCACCCAGTCAAAGAAGCCCTCCTTATCACCATAAAGCTGATAAAGTGCCTCGATATACTCTTCATCCGTATAGATTTTATCCCCGTACTTGCTGATAAAATCATAAGCGTCACTCGGCGAAAATTTAGTACTGTCGGTTTCCTCATTCTCCACAGCGTCTTTCAGCGAGTTGTTCAGTTTTATCTGATAATTGCGGTCGCTGTCATACACCTTCTGAGCATAATCCCTGTCATTTTCGCTCACCCTACGGTTATAATCCCTGTCATTTTCGTTTACCCTACGGTTATAATCCCTGTTGTTTTCATATACCCTGCGGTTATAATCCCTGTCGCTCTCGTAATTATCCCGTTCAAACTGCGCCTGCAAATTACGCTGTGCCAGAGCGTCCTTACTTTTATTATATTCAAAATTTCTGTTTGTGTTATAATCGTCAACGCTGTCACGGTATCTTCCGTAGTCCGACTTCTCAAGTCCTATAAGCGTATTGAGTCGCTTATACGCACTTTCCTCATCATCCTTATAACGTTCATACGCCCTCTGTTCAAGTTCGGGGATCTTATCGCTGAGTTTTGACATATAGCTGTTATATGCCTGCTGACCTGCCGTAACCGCATAGCTGTTGCCGTATCCGCCCGTAAGCGATGCCGCATTCCCCATCGTGTCACGCATAGCTGTTCTGCCCGATTTTTCATAGCTGTTCTTATACTGTGAGAACAGCTTGTCCTTATCTGCGTCATATCTGAAATTCTTCTTTGCCATAACCTTTGCAAGATTGTTTTTCAGTGCGTCGCCGTATCTGCTCTTATATACCGGAGCGCTGTCCTTATTCTTGTTTTTCTGTTTTTCGCTCATATAACCTCCTCGTAAATTTCCGTATTATCCGCCTTGTTCATCTTTGCCTCAAACTCATTCATCTCCTCATCAAACCTCGCAATATCCTCCGCCGTTATCCTGTCACGGCTGTAATGATTGCCAAGCTGCATAGCCGCCCACGCTCTGTCAAAGCTGCCGCTCTTAACGCCGTTCACAGCGACCTCGACTATCCACTTTCCAAAATCAAGCATTATACCTCACCTCCCGATACCGCCACAGCCTCAAGCGCCGCCACTCTTGCTTCAAGGCTTGCGATACGTTCCGTGTCCTCTTCGACCGCAGGCGACCAGTCCGTAGCCTTAGTGCCTTTTTCGAGCTTGATGTTGCAAGCCTCAATCATGCCGTTTTTATCAAGCGCAAGAGCCACGCATTCGAGCTTCGCTATGTCGCTGTCATTTATCGTCCACGTCTTTTTATAATAAATCCACTTGTCTTTTTCTGTCTGACTGCTCACCGTCAGCGACAGGGCATACAGCTTTTTATCATCTGCCGAGCGAAACCGTGCCATTACATACCCGTTTGCGTCAAGCCCGACATCACTTCTGACCTTTATCCACGCCGAAAGCGTGTAGCTTGTGCCGACGTTAAAATCCGTCAGAAAGTGACGCTTGCTTATGCCGAAATATCTTGCATTTCCGGAATACCCTGTTCTTGAAACCGCAAGGCTATTTCCTGATATTCCGCCCCCGACATTTATCACCGTAGTACTGCTCCAGCCGTTTTTGATGTTCCCCGTACTGTCATACAGCAGATTTCTGCCACCAATCTCGACAGCGTTCACCGCCGCAGTAATATCTGCCGCTGTTGCCGCTCCGACTTCGCTTGCTGTGTACGCAGGTTTATTCTCGGTTTTCGTCCATTCGGGCATATCCGTAATATCCGACATATTATGTGTATGATTCTTCTCTGCCGCTCCGACTTCTTCCGCTGTATACACAGGCTTGCTTTCAGCTTTTGCCCAGTCCGATATTTCGGCTGATTTCAAATACTCCGACAGATTAACCGAGATAACCCCGTCAGCCGTAACTGATACGTTATCGCCTATCATCACTCCGCCGAGCGTGTCGGCGGTTGCAGAGGGAAGCACATAGCCGACACCCCCGTCAGCCGTCAGCTTTCCGGATATATGCAGATTACCGCCACTGTCAAGCACCAGTGCATCCGATCTGCTTGCTCCGTAATATGAATCATGTCCGTTACCTACAACAAACAATCCTTTGCTTGTTTTATTCCACTTTCCTATTGCGAACGTTTCATCTCCTGCCACCGTACCCCAGCCGGAAGCGTGAGAACCGATACCGCTCGCAACTGTATTATGACCCTCAGCATGAGAATAACTGCCTGTTGCACGGCAATTCTCGCCCTCTGCGTGCGAGCTCTGACCGCTCGCCACACAGTCTGTCCCTTCGGCATGACAGGACGGATTTGACGCTACAGTGTTGCGCCCTTCTGCATGGCTGTACGGTGCGCTTGCCGTAGTCTTATACCCTTCGGCGTGAGAATAGTACGCTGATGCAACATTGTTTTCGTAGTCGTTGAACACCTCACAGTTTCTGTCGGTATTGGTGAACTGCCCCACTTCATCCGCAATCGTACTGTAAATAAGCTGTTTTTCCTCTTCGCCGTCAGATTTCTGCGCAATATTCTCATCTATGCCGTTAAGACAGAATTTTATTCTTTCTGTAAGTAGTGACAGATAATCCTCAACCGCATTTATCCGCCCTTTGTCCTCCGCAGATTTATCGGGAGCAAAACTTATATTCAGATTATCCACTTATCTCACTTCCCTTTTCACTGTCAAGATATATGCCGTACAGCGTTGCATAAGCGTCACCGCTTACTTCGCCGCATATCTTTATTTTTATCTTTCTGCTTCTGAGCGGTATTACCGGAGCGACAGCTATTTCTTCGCCATTTTCCTTTTCATCGCAAAGCTCATATACCTTCCTCCATTCTCCGCCGTCAGCGCTTATATATGCCGACAGTTCAAGCGTTTCGCCGACCTGCTTTTTGTGATACAGCGACATTCTCAGCTTTTTATATATTCTGAATATGCTTCCCCTGCCAAGTTCGCCGCTGACCGCAGAAAATTCACTCCTGTCACTGTCCGTATAACCGCTGTCGTTTCCGACAAGCATTACAAGCCTCATCTTTTTATTGCTGTCACGGGTAACGGCATACAGCCTGCCGTTTATCTCGTGCGCCGAGATTACATCCGCAAGCCGCCTTGTGTACCACGCCGAGTAGCGCTTGTCATAATAATACACCGTTTTGTCAGCCGCACACATAACAACATATCTTCCGTTTGCCGTCATCACCGCCGTATCGGTAATATCATCACCCAGCTTTGCGTCGATCCTCACCGATGCAGAGCCGTTAAAGCTGAATATCCCCTCAGGCGCCTTATAATAAAGCAGTCCGTCCGATATGCACAGCGAACCGTCACTGCCCTTCTGAACGCCTCTCAGCTTTACGGTGCTTAGCGTAAAGTTTGACGCTCGTGTGCCGTAGACAATATGGACGACATTTTCCTTAAAGAACAGTACACCACCCCCGTACACGCATACTCCGGTGAAATCCCCGTCAGACCCTACCGTTGCCGCCCATGCGTCAGTTGAGATGCCGTCATAGCTTCCCCACTCCGTAGCACTTCCGAGCTTTGAACAGTATATTTCACGATTAACCGACGAACACCCCCACAGCCTGTTGTTATGCTCTGTTATAAAATCCATCTTCGGTATCGGACAGCTTATGACCGCATTCTTTATATTAGACACCCTGAATTTGTCCATCTTCCGCTTTTCCGTATAGAAATAGCGGGTATCGCTGTACGCACTCGTGTCGAAGTTGATCGACACGCACCCGCTCATGCTGTAGCTTTCCTTTCCCACCGAGCTTATCAATGCAGACAGGTACTGTTTCTTTCCGCCGTATTCATAATCTATCCTGACCATATCGCCAACGCTGTAGCTTGACAGTGCTACGCTTTCCTCAGGCACATCAAGATACAACAGCTTGTATATAGAAACCGTAGGTCGTGTCTGATTCTGGTTATATTCGAACAGTGTACCTGAAAGCGCCGGCTTTGCCGTATACCGCACGCTTACAGGCGTGTCTGCGGTATTTACAAGCACCTCGTCCGGCATTATCAGTATGTATGCTCCAAGTGACACAAGCTGTTTTTCCCCTGCACTGAGATTTACCGCCGTTTTCACTCCCGAAATATATATACCGTCCGCCTTTGTGTATACTATCTCTCCGTTTTTTATGATATACCCTGTTATACCGTCAGCCAATGCCTTGTACGAAAACGGCTTTACCGTTTTAAGCGCAGGAAAAGCGGTAAAATCCATACCGTACAGTTCCTGCCAGCATCCAAGCGGCGTACCGTTGGAGCGATCGATACCGCCGAACTTTACGGCACTTTCCGTACCACCCGTTATTTCTCTTACCGCCAAGTTCTTCCTCCTATCCCGTGATTTCGGTTCTCACGCACGAAATATGCCTGCTGTTCCAGAAACGGCAGCAGCTTTCATACAAAGCCTCAAACAGAGCGTTGTCATTTGCATATCTCTCATACTCCGCATGGTAAAAATCTATCAGCGAGCAAAGATAAAGAATGTATATCTCATCGTGCGGAGCCTTTATAAATAGCTCCGTTGTACCGTCGCTCGTGATCTTTTCCGTATCGGTAAACTCGATTCCCTCATGCTCGTGCGTAACATACAGATCCTCATATATCCTGCTTTCAAGCTCATAAAGCCACTTTCTCTTGTCCTCTGCGGCAATCTCGTTCGGTCGCAGTGCGTCAACCGTTTCAATGACTTCCTTTACCGTCATCACTTGCCCTCCTGCACTATCAGCGACTGCTTCCAGCCTTCATCACGGTAGTATTCCGCTCTCTTTCTCTGAAGTTCTGCTCTGTCCAGTTCCTTTTTTATGAACAACGGCACCATCACCGTTTCACCTCTGCGTATAAGATAATTGTTGCAGTTCACCGATACAAACACATCCGAGTTGTACTTGTCGTTGTCCTTGAACAGCCTTACCGCCACAAGTTCAGTTAAATTTTCTTTCATATATTTCTCCTTTGCAATATTATTCCCCCTTACCCTCCCGCACTGCCGTTGCTGTCACCATGCCTTGCAGTGACCCTGTGCCGCTTATTCCGGTTTTTCTTTACCGGCTTTAATTTGCGCTCGTCTTTTCCGAATAAACAGGAGAACAGCTTTCTATTCTCACCATATACTCGTCTGTAAGTATCTCGGCTGTGCGTACCGCCTTCCAGCCCACGCTCGCTCTCTGGTTCAGAGGGTCGTCACCGTAGCCGAGCTGCTTTACTATGTGCTGAAGACCGCCGCCGGCAACGTCCGTCACCGCATAAGCGTGTGCTCCTATAACCAGAGTAGAGAACACCGCAAGCGCCTTCTTTTCGTAATATGTCGAGGCTGTGACCTGACCGCCTGCCGAAACGCTTGCCTTCTGATAGCTGTCGCCCGACTTCGTATAATAGTCCTTTCCCTCAAGAAAATTTGCGTCGGAGGTCAGTTGATAGAACTGCGGACAGCTTTCATCGGCAAATATCTTTGCCTCCGTGCTTTTTACAAATCTCACATTGCCGAGCGAGCCTATCTCCCCCTTGAATATGCTTTCAGGGTCGGCATACTTATGCACATCGACCCACTCCGCACTTCTCATAAGGTCATAAGCGGCATAAGGGTGTATTATCGCAACATAGCTCTCCCCGTCTATTCCGTCGGCATTCATGCTCTCAAGCTGTGCGGCGGCACGGAATACCGTATCCACCGATAAAACGCAGTCCTTGCTCAGTTCATCTCTTGACAGCACCTCGCCCCCGTCCTTGCCGCAGGCATATATAACATTCGTTCCTGCGTTAACTATCTCTCTTGTTATCGTGTCAAGCGTTCTTCCCGACTGACTGCCGAGCAGCTTTGTTGACTGCACTACATTGTTGTCTATTGCGGTAAGTTCCAGCATATCCGACAGCTTGATATAGTCGCCGTACTGATTCACCGTTGCCGTCTTAGCTGTTACCGACAGCATATTTCCCGCAGGTGTAACGCCCTCAACAAGCGGCGTTGTCGCCTTTGCAAGCGAGCTGTACTTTCTCAGTTCTATCGTCTTGCCGTTATTCTTGGGTATAGGATATTTGTCTGCAAAGCGGTCATGCACCAGCTTAGGCTCTGCCATATCTATCAGCGTGTTCTCATAGAACGTTTTCATCTCGGCGGACAGACTTGCCTGTCCTGTTGTCTGTACATCGAACAGATTTAATTTAACTTCTCTCATCTTCATATAGATTTCCTTTCCCGACGGCTGATACCGTCATCTTTCTATTTTCTTATCGTTTTTCTTATCGTTTCTTCCTGCCGCAAAACTTTTCCCCGTGCGGCTGCGGCTTTTAATTCCCGCCTGCCCTCCCGTTGCAATATTCATATCTCACCCCCTTCCTTCTCATTCATAAACGATTAAAGCACCACTCTTTCCCCTCTCTCCGTCCGTCTGATAAGTTCCTTCCGCTCATTTTTAGACAGGCTTTTCTCGCTTTTCGTAACCTCTCCCGCAGGTGACAGCGCACCCTCCTTCATTCTGCCGCTTTTACAGAACGCACCGCTTCTCATAAGTTCAGATGCCGCATATTCCATTGCGGCGGTAAAAAGCTCGTCCTTATGCACGATAAGATAAGCCTCATCAAGCCCCACGCCCTTATAGCACAGTGAAAAGAATCTTCTGTCACTCATTTCTTTCGCAAGGTCAAACTGAGGATATGTCTGCTTTACCTCCTCGCTTTCCTTTTGCCACCGCTCCAGCCTGTACTCCATATCGTTTCTTCTGCACCGCTCGAAATTCCTCTCGGATACCGCATTTTCTATTCCGTCATAGTCGCATTTATCCGCTCCACAAAACTGTGCCACAAGGCCCAATATCCGTTCTGCCCTTGCCGCCCTCTCACGCTTTGACTTAAGCACCGCCTGCCTGAAAAGCTCCGCCTTATCCTCGTTTTGCTCTTTTTCGGCTTCATCCGGTTTATTGTTTTCGCTCAGACTTTCATCACTCTTTTGCTCCTTGACTTCTTCACTTGTTTCAGCGTTTTCTATACCGTTATCTGTCGCCTGCACATTCTCTGTCGCTTCCATATTTACCTCTCACTTCTGTAGCAGGATACATATTCTGGATAGTTTTCCTCCAGCATATCAAACCCCTTGCATATCCCGTCAACCGCCGTGTTCAGCCCGTCATCGTCCGTCACATAGCTTATGACCGCCTGACCGCTTCTCAGCGTAACATCAATAATATCGGTATCACCCGTGTCCTCGCTGTCAAAAACATTCTGCGCTATCGTCTGAGCAAGCGTTGTCATTGCCGCACATACAAGCGTAGCCTCTGCCGACCCGCTGTTTTCGTTCGCACAGTGTCCCGTGATATAAATATCCCTGCCAAGACCCGACTTGTCTATTCTTACTCTTGTCATACATTCACCTCGTTCATTTCTGCGTTATCCCTTATCACACGCTCAATTTCTTCTTTTCCCTCAAAGTCCATCATCGCAAGACAGCCCAGTGCCTGCACTGCCGTTTCCGGATTGAAAAATCCAAGCTGAAAAAGCTGCTTTGCAAGTTCATTCTGCGAAGCTTTGGAAAACGGCGATTTCTTCGATGCCGTACATACTATATCAAAGACAGGCTTCTTTGTCCCAAGCTGTACCCCGAAAAGCTCCCTGCTCTGCTCCTTTATGGCAGAGTTGTCAAAAGCGTCATATCCCCCGGTTATCCTGAAGCTCCTCGGCGTATCATAGAACTGTCTTATCAACTCTATTATCAGATAGCACACCTGCTGGAACGCAAAATACGTTCCCTTTATCATATCCCTCGACAGCTTGCTTCCTGCCTCCTGTAAAGCCGCAATGGCGCTTGCCGCCGTAACACCGTTTGAAACCGACCCCTGAGAAAAATCCCTGTTTCCGCTCGTTTCCTTCAGTTCATCTATTTTAAAACTCAGTGCATTCATCACCGAGCTGTCCAGCGGCTCTGCCTTAATTTCCCTTATATCCTCTTCGCCGAGACTTCCCGCAACGTGAACGAACCTGTTTTTTAAGTCGGCAAATTCGGCTTCGTTCACTGCGCTGTTCTGTCGGATAAAATATCTCTTTCTGCTCATCATCACCGTATGCTCAAGAACGACCTGCGACAGCTTATCTATATACATCTGTGCGTCACGCATAACATCTATGTAGCCGAATCCGCACGGAGTTCCCTCCTGCACAAACAGCGTATCCATAACAAATGGATAACGGCTGTGTTTATAGAATCCGTCGGCGCAGCTTTCATCGTCCTCGCTCGAATATATCACCCTGTCGCCGCAGAATTTACAGTAGCAGAGCTGTTTTCTGCCGTTTATCGTTTTCTTGTAGTACCAGTCGACGACTTCGACCTTCGCACTGTCGTCCGTCTTATCCTCCGTTTTGTACTTTTCCACGTTTCCGGTACCGCCCGCAACGCTTTCGGTATCTTCCCCCAAAAGTTCAGGGTACATCAGATTCAGCCGCTCACGGTCAACAAGCGTCACATAGAAAAGGTTTGCGCTCTCCTCAATATCCTTTATGCCCGGCTCCCAGAACAGATTCAGAATATCTGCGTTTCTTATCGCTATATCCCCCATACCGCCGTCAGCGTCAGGGTCCCATACAACAGCCGTACACATACTGCCGTTCTTGAGTTTGTACCACCAGCCGTCGCTGTACAGCTTTTCGTAGCCACAGCGTTCAAGTATCGCAGGAAGTATCAGCGATAACTGCTTTGCGACCTCCTCGTCGCTTTTTTCTCTTGGAAGCACCGCAGGCTCAGGTATATTGTCCATAGCGTCTGCGTGCTTATTTGCCAACGAGTTGAACAGCCACGCCGATGCCGGCATAGGCCTTGTATCGTCCTTGTCATAGCCTATTTCGCCCCAGTGCCTTAATTTCCACCACTGCTCGTTTGACACGATTCTCTTGTCGAGTACCGCCTTCCCCTCCTTATACTTTGCAAGCGTCTGCCTTGCCTTACGCACCTGCTCCTTACCGATTTTCTTCATATTTCTCCTTTCATAATCACATCATATAGAACGATTCCGCCCTTTCGGGCTTTCTCTGTTCGAGAGGATCGTCGCCTGCAGGAACCTCACCACGCTTTACCGGTGCGGCAATAGGATGCTCCATAAGGACATACCTGCATTCGTCATATATGTGATCCTCCATCGTTGTGTCAATATCCTCCACATTCTTTTCGTCATACATAAGCGCAGGAATAGTCCTGATAAACTCTCTGCAGGTGTTGAAGCAATAGAACATCGCCTCCCCGTCACTGTTGAACGCCAGCCTGTTGTGGTACTGCATCTTACCCGATATTCTTGCGTTATCCCCCGGCGACCAGATTATAAAGTTAGGCGACCGTGCCATAAGGTCGGCGACGCTTTCCCCACGGCTTTTATCGAATATTGAAGGATCTGCGACCCCGTACACATTTCTCCCTCTTATATTCGGATCGTCACGCTCTATTTTTCTGATATTCTCGGCAATTACCGACGGTTCAAGCCTTATGCCCTCATTCGCCTTATCCGTACAGCCGTAGTATTCCCTTATCCTGTAGATGCACCCTTTAGTATCCACCGCATACCACCCTACCGAAAACGGCCTTGTATACCCGAAATCAAATCCCCTAACTATCTCCCAGTGGCGAGGTATCTCAAACGGCGCTATGACGTGCGTCCATCTTCTGTCGCAATAATGCTCCGGGTCATCTCTCCATTCGGTGAAAACCTGCCCCGTAAAGCTGTTCCAATCCCCGTACAGAAGCGCCTTTCTCTCGGCGGTCGGAAGCATAGACAGGCTCGCAAGATATTCAGGGTCGTTTCGCAACAGCTCCTTATTGTCAAATACACTCGCCGGGATGAACACTCTCGATTTTCTTATGATTATCTCCGCCCCGTCGGGCTTTTTCACCTTATGTTCTTCTATTATCGGTTTCATCGGCTCGCCTGCTGTTATAAACCTTTGCTTTACCCACGAATGACCCGGTCCGCCCGGATTCGCCGTGGCTCTGATGTACACCCTCGTACCTTTTCCGCCCGGCCTGTTTCTCGAAAACATATAACTGTATTCGTCAAAGGAAAACTGCGTCAGTTCATCGAACCCCACAAAGTCATAATGCTTGCCCTGATAGTTAAGCCTGTCTTTCTTATGTTGCATCGCCCCGAAATAGATTTTAGCCCCGGACGGAAAGCTCCAGCAGTGCTTGGTCTTGTTGTACCTCGCCGCAGGATATGCACCTTTATAAAGCGTCTGCGACCTGTCCTCAAGCTCCGTCAGCTGCGGATACGTTTTTCTGAAAATTATCCCCCTGTAGCAAGCCTTATCCGCCTGCCTGAGCGCCTCCGCCAGAAGTGCGTCGGACTTACCTCCGCCGGCGGCACCCCCGTACAAAGCCTCATACTCTCCCCTTTGCATAAACTCCGCCTGCCGTTCCTGCGGCGACCATACCACCCTCCTTCCGCCTTTCACATCATTATCTTTCATCTCTGCAACACCTCCCGTTTTTCTGTAAATCTATCGCCATCCCCACCTGCCCACCATCCCCACAACCCTCTCAAAACCCCATCCCCCCTTGCTCAGCACCATGTCCTTGCCTTTTAATGAACACTCTGCCTGTTTTGCATTCGCACTATCGCACCCACTTTTCGTAGGGCGAATGTCTGTGTGTGCTTTATTTGTTTCGCATCCGCACTATCCCGCCCGCTTTTCGTAGGGCGAGTGTTTGTGTGTGCTTGTATGGTTTCACATCCGCACCATCCCTTGCCCCGCACTAAACTCGCCTCCCTTGTCAAAGGTGAGGTGCTGTCGCCCGAAAAAATTCGGGCGACTACCGGAGGGATTGCCGCACCACCATTCCAAAACCGCACTATCCCCTCGCCTTTTGCAATGCTAACATCTGTATGTGCCGATACGCTTTCGCATCCGCACCATCATTCGCCTCACACCAACATCCTTGCCTCCCTTGTCAAAGGTGAGGTGCTGTCGCCCGAAAAAATTCGGGCGACTACCGGAGGGATTGCTTTACACCCACTAGCCTCTCCATCCCCACAACCCTCTCAAAACCACATCCATCCTCGCCCCTCGCCACCGCCCTTGCCTCCATTGTCAAATGTGAGGTGCTGTCGCCCGAAAAAATCGGGCGACTACCGGAGGGATTGCCGCACCACCATTCCAAAACCGCACTATCCCCTCGCCTTTTGCAATGCTAACATCTGTATGTGCCGATACGCTTTCGCATCCGCACCATCATTCGCCTCACACCAACATCCTTGCCTCCCTTGTCAAAGGGAGGTGGATTGACGGCAAGGCACAAGCCTTGATATTGTTGCTTTCTGTTTGTGACACGCCCACCTTTTTTTATTTATCAAACTTTTCTGCCGTCAAGACAGAGGGATTGCTTTACACCCACCAGCCTCTCCATCCCCACAACCCTCGCAAAAAGACAATAATCCCTCGCTCAGCACCATGTCCTTGCCTCCCTTGTCAAAGGTGAGGTGCTGTCGCCCGAAATAATTCGGGCGACTACCGGAGGGATTGCCGCACCAACCCTCACCATCCCCACAACCCTCTCAAACCCCCATCCACCCTCATCAGAACTCACCCTCATTCTCTGTTCTCGCCTCGGGTATCACCACAACTCCTCCTTCGTTTTCCTCATCGTCAACCACACCGCCGTCCCACTCATAACCGCATCTGTTCTTCAGCCAGAAGATTTGCGCCGTTGTGCTTGGCATCACCTGCTTTTCAACCGTTTTGACAACACCCAGCTTTCCGTCCTTTCCGACCTGTCTTGTGACTTCCGTCTGCGTGTATCCTATCGCACGCTTCAGCAATGCCTCCTCGACCTGCTTTTTTCTCTCCTCGTCACCGTCTTGTCCGTCACTTTGATATAATCTCCTTATTTCATCGTGCGTCAGCTTCCAGTTTCTCAGCGTTGTGCGATGTATGCCGAGCAATTCCGCTGTCTGCACATCGCTGTACCCAAGCTCGATACAGTGACTGATTTTATCAAGAATTTCCTGCGTAATTTCTATGCCCCTTCTTCTTTCCGTGTATATTCACCCCTTCCTGACCGTTTTCGCCTTGATTATAACAGTTCGTCATAATCGTACCCGTCGTCGCTCCACTCTCCGCAATACTCAACATCGTACCCGCAGGCAGGACAGCTCCTCTCGGTTTCATATGCAGCCGTTCCCTGATATTCTCCACGGTACTGAAGCGTCCGTGTCAACTCATTGCTGTCATACGTTCCTCCGCATCTTAAGCATCTGTACATATATCCCCTCCGTTTTTTGTTTTTTTCTTCATTTTCGCAATCATGTACGTTTTTTAGTACACAAAATACGCTATAATAGCCTTTAAAGGAATTATCAAACGTTTCAAAAATGATAACCGTGAAAGCTTGTTGCAACTTTCCGTTGTCATAATGATAGCACACGCAGGACTATTTGTCAACTGTTTGTAGCGTAAATTCATCATTTTCGTTAAACTGCAACAATCTTTGACAACACTTTGTTTCTTTTATTGACAATTCAACACAATGTTGTTATAATTATCTCAGACAACAGAACGTCAATATGAAAGGATGAACCTTAAATGAGCAAAAACTCCGGCACAGTTTCAGGCGCATTTTCCGAGAGGATAAAACAGCTTCGTAAAGCAAAAGGTGCGTCGCAGGCGCAGGTAGCCGAATATCTCGGCGTAACCAAGCAGGCATACAGCCTTTACGAAACAGGAAAGCGTGAGCCGCCGTTTGCCACGTTATTGAAAATAGCCGAATATTTCGGTACAGACACAGACACGCTTCTTATGAGCGGCGATACCGCAAGGGTATCCGACCCCCGCCTTAAATTCGCACTTTTCGGTGAAACCGAAATAGACGACGATGTACTCGATGATGTTAAACGTCTTGCTATGCTCCAGCTTGAGCTTCGCCGCAGCAAAGAAAAGGACGGAAAGAAGTAAACCGATGCAATGCTCTGAAGGGAGGGCAATGATAATTGGAACAGCTTATAAAAACCGCACAGGATAACGATATACTTATTGTAGATATGCGTATGAAGGGCAAACAGGGCGCTATGAGCCAATGCACCGACGGTATGTGCATTATCGCCATAGACCCTCATAAAGTGAAAAGTATAGCCGACCGAAAAGAAAAAACCGTTCACGAGCTCGGACACTGCATAACCGGCGCCTTCTATGACGCAACCTGCCCCGTCATCCCCCGTGGCAGATGCGAACGCCGTGCTACAGCGTGGGCTGTGACCCACACGTTCACCAGAAGAACGCTTATAAAAGCGATAAGAAGCGGCCTTACAGAGCTTTGGCAATTAGCAGATTACTTCAACGTGACCGAGCATTTTATGAAAGATGCCCTGACCTACTACGAGCTTTACAACGGCGAATAAGCATAAAAAAAGCTCCCTTATGCGTTTTTTCGCATAAGGGAGCTTTCGCTCCTAAAAATATATTTGCCGTCCTATTAACCCCCCACAAACAAAAACGCCGATGATTTTCTCATCGGCGTAATTTATCAGAATTTCCCGGCATCCGCACCGCCTCAGCCCTTATCGGCTTTCTGTCACCGCACCATCCGCCTTACGAAACATACTCCTTCTTCACTATAAGGTCTGATGTTGTGGGATTCGGCACAGGGTCGATAATATTATCTATATACGTTACTCCGTAAACAAGATAATCCATCGCCAGCACCTGCATATCGTCAAGCGTTGCTCCCGCACCCACTCTTGCAAGGCCGTCCTTGTCACGGATTTCGCCCTCGAATATCTTTGCCTTGCCTTTCTTTACATAGTCATAAAGAGTATCCGCTATGGTGAGCGTTTCCTTCTTGCAGGCGGACGAATAAGGTGTCAGCTTCACAAACGCTTCACTGAAGCCTCCGACATAAACCTCCGCCATAAAGTTATCGTTTATGCAGGTTCTCACCGTGTCCGTGATAAACGTAGCCCAGTTGAGATAATACCCTACAAGCCCGTATTTCGGAGCCGAATAAGCCATATCGTTTGTAAAGCCTATCGACCTCATTCCGATCGAATCGCAGTAGTACATACAGTAATCATCCGACTGATACGAGAATATAACATCACAGCCCTTGCCCTCAAGCGTATTTACCGCAGTTTCCGTCTGTGCTTTGGTTTCCGCATAGATTATTTCGACATCCGTTTCACGTTCCTTGTATATCTGCTGTATGCCGAGGATAAATGCGTTTATAACACCGTTTGAGCAGTACATAAGATCGTCTGCGACTATTCCTATCTTGTGCGATGAAGAATTCCAAGCCGCTACCGTTCCGCAGACGAACGCAGGCTGATACAGCTTAGGTCGGAACGTTGTAAGGTTCGTGAGCGATGCCGTGCCGCCGTAGCTCAGTATATATATGTCCTTATCCTTTTTCGCATAGCTGAGCGCCGAGTTTGCAAAAACGTGCGATGCCGATACTATGATACTGCAACCCTCGTTTTTGAGCGCTTTTACGGCATTTTCAAACTGCGACACCGCAACGCCGTCAACATAACAGGTTTCAAGGCCGAGCGCCGTTTCAATATCCTTACGGCTTTTCTCAAACATATATGTCATGTTGTCCCTTGAAATCTCTTCATTGTATACATATCCGACCTTGGCGGATGTATCAAGCGAATAGTCAGGTGCCGATGAGCTTTCACCCGAGCTTGCACCGTCGCCCGAGCAGGCGCAGAGTGTCAGTACCGCCGACAAGGCAAACGCCAGTAATTTTATATATCTTGATAGCTTTTTCAATTTAAATCTACCTCCGGAAAAATCAGAAAAGACAGCAATAAAATCCGATTTTACAGCTATCTCATAATATCGGATATAATTATAACACATTTTCACAAAAAATTCACCCTCTTTTTCGAAAATTTGTTTTGATTTTTTGAAAATTTGTGATATACTTATATAGTCACAGCAGTACGTTATGCAATTTACACAAATATCCTACTGCACATTTTAAGGAAGGATCTAATAAAAATGAAGAAAAGAACAGCGGCGACAGCCGCAATACTCGCTTGTACAATGATGTTCTCCGGCTGCAGCGACAGCATTCTTACATCAGGTACTGACAGCGGCACAACAAGTGTTGAAAATATCTGGACGGCAAAAGACGACGACATCGTGGCATGGGCCACCTCAGACTCGCTTTCGGATGAAGAAAAGGAATATTATCAGGTCAAATTCAAGGATTTCTATTCCGAGTATTCCTTCACCATAGCAAATTACGGCCTTGACGAAACAAATTCCGCTTATGCCTCCTATGCTCAGGCGTACAGAAAGAATATAATAGATATGCTGACCAACGAAAAGCTGATACTCAGAAAAGCCAAGGAGCTGGGACTTGATCAGCTTACCGAAAAAGAAATGGCTGAGGTCGAAAAGGCCTATACAAAGAATCTCAGCGACTGGTACGCCTCATTTGAGAAAAAGGCGCAGACCGCACTCGGCATAAGCACCGATGATACCTCCGGCACAGAGGACAGCGCCAATGATGAAAAGATTCTTGAAAAGGAAAAAGAGCTTTTCAATGAATATATTGCAGGCTTCGGTCTTACCGAGGATACATTTCTGATGTGGCAGACCAACACGGCAATACAGAAAAAAGTCAACGACTACCTTCTTAAAGATATTACCGTATCCGACTCTGAGGTCGATGATTATATCACAAAGCTCACGGCAGAGGCTAAGCAGGCGTACGAAAAGAGCGCTTCAAGCTATGCCACCGACTCCGAGTACAAAAAGGTATGGATACCCAAAGACGCACGTTATATCAAATATATAGCCGTAGGCATTGCATCTTCGGATTATGCCGAGATAAATGCCGCAAGAAACGAGAGCGGCGCAGATGACGCAGAGATCGACAAGAAGCGTGACGAAAAGTTAGCTGAGATAAAGGAAAAGGCTGATGCCGCACTTAAAAAGGCTACCGCAGAGGGCGCAGACTTTGACGCAGTGGTAAAGGAATACAGCAGTGCATATTCCGAATCTACCGCAGGCGAACAGATACTCGTGCTGAACTCAAAGGGACTTATTTCCGATGCTCTTTACGATGCAGTTTTCGCCCTTGAAAAGCCGGGCAATATAAGCGGACTTATCCCCACCGACAGCGGATATTATATCGTAAAGTATGTAAGCGATGCAAAGGTTACCGACAGCGACTTAAGCGATTACAGGAAGACCGTAAGGCAAGAGCTTTTGACCTCACGTCAGAGCGAAAAGACCAACGCTATACTTGAGGAATGGCGCAGTGCCGTAAATTACGAATATGATTACGAAAAGCTGAACATCACCAAGGAAGAAGAAACATCGTCCGATGCTTCCGCTTCTTCAGCCGACAGTAAAGCCGATAATGAAACCTCCTCCGCAGCATCCTCCGGTACCACAACATCGGAATAATATGCATATAATTGACCGCTCCGTAACAGGAGCGGTTTTTTAAAGGAGAACAATATGCCACTATGTACACTTTGCCCACGCAACTGCCGTATAGACCGCAGTAAAACAACAGGTGCCTGCTCCGTAAAAGGACTTAAAACAGCCAAAGCGTCACTCCACTTCGGCGAAGAGCCGTGCATTTCCGGAACGGACGGCAGAGGCGCAGGAACTATATTCTTTTCCGGCTGTTCGCTGAAATGTATATTCTGCCAGAATATGCCCATAAGCCGTGACGGCTACGGCAAGGAAATAACACCGGAAAGGCTCGGCGAAATAATGCTTGAGCTTCAGGAAAAAGGTGCGCATAATATCGACCTTGTAACGCCTACCCATTATGCCGATATTATAGCCGGAGTGCTGACAAGCATAAAGTCACGGCTTCATATACCGATAGTTTATAACTGCGGCGGATACGAAAAGGTAGAAACGCTGAAAATGCTTGACGGGCTGATTGACATTTACCTGCCCGATTTCAAGTATGCTTCTCCCGACCTTGCCCGTGAATATTCCTCCGCACCCGACTACCCTTCCGTTGCGGTAAAGGCGATTGCGGAAATGTACAGGCAGACAGGAAAAGTGCAGGTTTTCGAAAACGGTATGATGAAAAAGGGTGTTCTTGTCCGCCACCTCGTACTTCCCGGTTGCCGTCACGACAGTATGAAGGTACTTGATATGATTAAAGCCACCGTTCCTGTAAGTGATATAAGGATAAGCCTTATGCGCCAGTACACACCTTGCGGAAAAGCTCTTGAAATAAAGAATCTTTCAAGAAAACTTACCACTTTTGAATATAACTCGGTCACCGATTACGCCGCTCAGATTGGCTTTGACGGCTACACGCAGGATAAAGAAAGTGCTACCTTCGAGTACACTCCCGAATGGGATTTTGAAGGCATATAAAAACAATCCGACAGGAACACACCCTGTCGGATTTCACTTTGTCGAAAAGCCGATTATTATTAAATCCGCACTGTTAAACATATCACCAACACCGCCTAAAACACTTTCCGTACCGACAAAGCATTAATAATTTCGTGAGTACATCATTACAACTGCACAACAATAACCTTTCAAAAAACCGCACTATCCCTTGCCCCACACTAAACTTGCCTCCCTTGTCAAAGGGAGGTGGCTTGACGGCAAGGCACAAACTGTTGCCTTGTTGCGTTTTACTTGCGATATGTCCGTCTTTTTAATTCACCAAACTTTTCTGCCGTCAAGACGGAGGGATTGTCACACCAACCCTCGCCCATATCAACCCTTCCAAAATCGCACTATCACTCTCGATTTTCGTAAGGCGAGCGTCTGTGTGTGCTTAGTGGGATAGAGGACAAGCACTTTTTTGAAAAAACATACTTTTCCACAAACTAAAATCCGACAGGAACACCCTGTCGGATTTCACTTTATCTATACTTTTCTGCGATAATACACCGCTTCAAATCCGGCTTTTTCTGCCGTCATAACATCGCTCATATAATTATCCCCCATATGAACGATCCTCTTGCCGCCGTACTCGTTTTTAATTATCCGATACAGCCCTCCGTCCGCTTTTCCGCACCCGTATTCGCACGAAACGAACAGCTTTTCATAACCGCTGAACCCGTTGTCGCAAAGCAGCTTTGAGATAACGCTTTCGGTAAGATACATATCGGTCGTGATAATAACCGTTTTTCCGCAGGAGATTACCCTGCCGTACACATCAAGCATGAACGGGTCGGCACGGCAAACCGAAATTTCCTCATTGCATTCGGCTTTCAAGGCTTCTTCGGCGGCATCGTCCGTAAGCCCTGCTTTCACGGCTATAATACGATAAATATCATTTATGCACGGCTCTTTCTTTTCTTTTCTTGCTTCATTTTCACTGTCAGCCCTGATTTTGCCGAAATTCTCTATGCCAAGCGTTCTGCCCGTATTGTCGAAAACCTCTTTTCGTGAAACACTGCGGAAAATCAGCGTATCGAAAATATCAAACGATACTACATCTGCTTTACACAAAAGCTTGGCCATTTCCTCAGCCGACAGCGAGTATTCTCCGAATTTCCTGTCGGGAAAATGAAACACGCTGTACTTAAGATATAACAGCAATGCGTACCCCCACGCCGCTGCGGGCATTATCCCGTGAAGCCTGCTGTGAGATGAAACGAAGGAAAAATAACGGTTCTGCACGGAAGCATTGCCGCTTATCAGCTTATCGTATATCTTCTGTTTTCCGCTCACCTTGTTTCACCGCCTGTTATTCTTCCTGTTTTCCTATTTCGTCCCTTGTGACAGTAGCCTCGTGATTGTAGAATTTCTTCAGCTGTTCTACCGATATATAGTCGCCCGTCAGCTCTCCGCTTTCGTTGATAAGATATTTACCGTTCCACATAGCCGTCCACAGCCACATTGCGTTATCCCTTGCCATTATGTCAGGGTCCGGATATACGGCACACTCCGTGAGTGCCAGCATACGCTTGTTCAGCGATAATGAATCCGTTGCATACATCGCCGCAAGATGAGCGGTATCGGTATTGTCATATACGTCACAGCCGACTATATCGACATAATCGTCACCGGGGAACATCTGAGGATCAATATCCGCCGTGTATATCCACAGCAGGTTTGACAGCCCGTACAGTTCGTCAAATCGCCTGTGCATAGTCTGCCACAGCCATTTATAAGTCTTGCTGTTCTTTTCCCACCAGTACAGCCCCGCACTGCTTGCAGGCAGCGGTCGGAAAAGCACCGTAACACCGCTGTCCTTGAGAACGGAAAGCTGTTTTGCTATTGCGTCCATATCCGACAGCACAGCATAGCATTCCTCCGATATTGTTTCGTCCTCAAGAAGCTGTGCCAGCGATTCCTCATTCATTACCGCCAGATCCTCATAGTCGCTTACAGCCGCACCGATGTCAAATGAGCTTTCTTCACGGTAGAAGGTAGTCTTTCCTATAGGCGTATACCAGTACCATACGTATGACACTATACCGCCGTTTTTTGCCCATTCCTGCGAAAGCTGAATATCCGTGTTGTTTTTCACAAGCTTAGCACCGCTTGCCGTATAGTATCTTAAATCGCTCGCTCTTATCGCAGGAAACCGTCCCGTGTTCTTTACGATTGCGTCAATTTCGGTATTCGTGTTAGGCGTTACGGCCTGTGCCGTAAGCGTTTTCCTGCCGTAAATGCTTTTGAGATAATCCATAAGTTCAATACGGTCGGTGTTTACATCCTTGCCCGAGATCCACGTTCCTGCCTGCGAGTAACGCTTATCGGCCGCTTTTTCTGTGTTCTTTACAGTTATCTTGTCTAAAGAAACGCTGTTTTTTACCGTCTGGAGAGTTATCCTGTGCGTTCCCTGCGTAAGATATACAGGACATAAAGAATGGCTCTCGAACGTATCGCTCTGTACTATGTTATACGCTCCGTACAGTTCGCCGTTCATACGTTTATAGCTACCGTTTTCGCTGTTTATCTGCTTGTCGCCGTCAACAATAAGAGTGATACTTCCGCCGTCATCGGACAGTGCGGTTATCGCAATATCGTAAAACTGTGTCGAAGGCACTTCCATATCAAACGATACCGATTTGTAAGCGCCCACTGTTATATATCCCTCGCCGCTGTACTTTCTGTCATCCGAGATCAGCTTTGTTCCTTCCGTCTTTTCCGCTTCAAGAACATAGCTGAAATTTGATTTGTTGATTTTGTATTCTTTGGTTTTATTTTCGGTCACAATACTCGCCTGCGGTACAGACGTTTCCCAGTTTGACGAGGTATCCGCACTGTTATCGGAAGCCACTGATGAATAGTCGATTTCCGAACAGCCGGCAAGCATTATGACGGCAAGCGTGAGTGCCGTTAGTTTCCTGATATGCAAGTCAGTCCTCCTGCTTTATTACCACAATGTCGCCCGACTGTATCTTGTCGGTGAACTTCGCACCTTTCCCGTTTACCGTAAGCACAAGTCTGCGTGTGGGATTTTCAATATCAATATTCGCTCTTTCAAACAGGTCTATAAGCATATACGGAGTTTTGCTCTCCTTTTCGGGAAGATCGGTCGGAACGCCGTTGAAGATTACGGATACAAAATTTCCCTGCTCCGCTGTCTGTATATCCTCAGCCGTTTGCACTCCCGATGCGCTCTCAGCGGCAACGGCGGCTTGTGCCGCTTCAAAAGACGAGCCTTTATCAAAGCCCAGTATATCCCCGTCACAAAGAACATAGCTTTCGGGCTTTTCCTCGCCGTTTACATATACGGTTGCGGTCTGCGTATCTCCGCCGTACTGCATAAGGAACGCTCCGAGCGTTCTTGCGTCGTGTATCTCTATATTGTCAAGCGGCTGTATCTCATAGTCCTTGCCTACTTCTTTTCCGTTTGCGTAGGCACGTTTTCCGGCTACCGCATTTTCACCGCAGAATATGACGCTTACCCTTGAAATATCGTCCGCATAATCACGGATAAATGCGTGTGCGTTTTCGCCGTTCACCGCAGGCGTAAGCGTTATGCTGTCGCCCTGCTTAATCTTTGTTGTAAGTGCGGCAGGCTTGTCGTTTACAGTGATTACCGCAGGAATAAACGCAGTGCCTTTGAGCATCTTCGTTTCGCCGTTAAGAGTGAACTTAAGTCCGGCGCCGCTGTGACCCATTATCTGAGAGGTTTTGAAGCCTGCCGAGCCGAGAAGCTCAAATACGCTGAGCGACTTTGTATCGAACACCCTTACCTGCTCGCCGTTTAGCGTCACGGTCGAGAAATCATACGCCATATTGGTGCAGGCTGTGACCGCAATGCCGACAGGAGTTACATACTCAGGACCCAGCTTCCTGTCGCCCACATCAACGTTTTTCATAAATTCCTGACCGCCTACAGCGACCCTTCCGTGATCTATTCCGAGCTTGTCCGCAAGTGCGTCCGCAAGGCCGTTAGCCATACTTCCGCCGCCTATAAGGAACATTGCGGCAGGGCTCTGCCCGTTTGCGTCGCATACCGTCTGACTTATCACATCCGCAAGGCTGTCAACGGACGGACTGCATTTCTCGAAGAAATCAGCCTTAGATATTGTCTGCTCCCTGCCGAAAATGTCACGGTATGTAATGCTGTCCGTGTCGCCGCTCGCCTGTATTTTCATGCTCTCCGCCATATTGAAATCAACGAAGAATTTCCTTACAATATCCTCGCTTATCTCATCACCTGCGACTGTTGCCATCGCATAGGCTACTATAGCGCCGTCACGGGCTATCGCAATATCAGACGTACCTGCGCCTATATCCACGAGAGCAATATTGATAAGCCGTATCTCCGGCGGGATTATCACGTTCATTGCGGCGATAGGCTCGAGCGTCATACTCTTTACCTTAAGACCCGTCTTGTCTGTAGCGGCATACAGACCCTCCACTACGACCTCGGGCAGGAATGCGCCGATAAGCTCTATGGTGACCTTATCGCCCTTATGCCCCTCAAGGTTTACCATTGCGTAATCGTCAAGGTAATAATGCACTACCGAGTGACCTACGCAGTAGAATACAGCGTCCTCGTTGCTGTACTTCTCATCTATCCCTTTCTGCGCCTTCTGTATCGTTTCGCACTCCATTGTGCGTACCATATCCGCTGTGATAGTGTTCTTGTCTGAAACGTCAAAATCCATCGACACACGGTAGGTCTTGAGCGCACGGCCTGCGGCGGCTATAGAAACCTCTGTCAACCTGATGGAGTTTCTCTGCTCGAGCGTTTCCTTTACGGTGCGTGCTACCTTTGCTACCTGCTCAATATCCTCTACCTGTCCGTCTATCATTGCACGCTTCAGATGCGGAACGCTCTCGGTATCGGTCACACGGAATGTTTCGCCGTCCATAAAGCCCAGTACGCCTACGACCGTCCTTGTGCCTATATCAAGTGCAAAAACCGTATCTCCCTGCGGTTTCAGCGTCTTTTTAGCAGATGCTGACGGCTTCTTTGCCGTAGTTTTCTTTGCTGTGGCTGATTTAGCTGTGGTCTTTTTATTTTCGCTTGTATTTTTTGCGGCAGATTCTTCTTTTCTCGGTCTGCCTCTTCTTTTAGGTGCCGGCATTTTATTTACTCCCTTTCATTAAAAATATCACTGATTGTACCATAAATCCCGTAAACCCGTATAGGTTTACATAGCTTTTTTGATTTTTCGGTTTTCCGTATTTTGATTTTTGCTGATACCGATTTTTTATCGGAGCTTCGATAATATAATTACTGCTGATTATAATTATAATTAAATTTCCGGAATAATTCAACCTTTTTTCTGTTTTTTATCACAAAAAAATTGAAAATATCGTCATAATATGTTAGAATAATAACTGATATGGGATATTTGCTTATCCAAATGCGAAAAGGACAGACGCACTAAGAAGGAGAGTATATGGAAATTTCAGATTTTGCCGAAGAAATGACAACGCCGATACACGATTTTCTTGTAAAGAACAGTGAAAGTCATACGATACGCTGTTATATGCCGGGGCATAAGGGAACGGAGGATCCGCTTGACATTACCGAAATTGACGGAGCGGACAGCCTTTACGACACCGACACAAACGGCGGAAAGGGCATAATAGCGCAAAGCGAGAAAAACGCATCAAAGCTGTTCGGCAGTAAGAGAACGCTGTACTCCTGCTCGGGAAGTACGCTTGCGATACAGACAATGCTCACCCTTGCAAAGCTGAGGGGCAACGGCAAGGATCACGTTATCGCCGGCAGATATTCGCACCGCAGCTTTATAAATTCCTGCGTCCTGCTGGGGCTTATTCCGTCCTGGGTATATCCCGAGGAATATCTCAGCGCCGCCGTTACTCCCGAAAGCATAGAGGCAAAAATCAATTCAAGAACGCTTGCGGTATTTATAAATTCAATTGATTATTACGGCGGTATGAGCAATATTTCCGCTATAGCGGAGGTGTGCCATTCGCACGGTATACCTTTACTGGTTGACAACGCACATGGCGCATATCTGAAATTTGCTCCTGTCGATCTGCACCCGATGACGCTCGGTGCGGATATGTGTGCGGACAGCGCCCACAAGACGCTCCCCGTGCTTACGGGCGGAGCGTATCTGCATATAGCAAACGAGAAATACTGCGCTATGGCTAAAGAGGCGATGGCTCTCACGGCTACCTCAAGCCCAAGCTATCTTATCCTCGACAGCCTTGACAGATGCAACCGTACAATAGCCGAGAAACCCTTTCATATAGCGGAAATATGCAACAAGGTAACGGCGCTGAAGCGGCACTGTGCCGATATGGGATATGTGCTGAGCCAAAGCGATTATATGAAGGTAACATTCGATTGTGCGGCGGTGCATTCGACCGGCTTTGCTATGGCTGAGATGCTGAAGGAATTCGGCATAGAGTGCGAATATGCGGACGAATACCGCTGTGTACTGCTGTTCGGAAGCGGCTCGACAGATGTCGATTTTGAGACGATAAAGACGGTGCTGAAGGCGAATACGCCAAGGTCGGTTTTCGTAAGGAGCCTGCCCTCGCCGCCTGTCCATATCAGGACGCAGACCGCCTGCTCGCCGGCGAAGGCGTACTTCTCGGGAAAGGTGAGACTGCCTGTGATGATGACGGTCGGCAAGGTGTGCGCAGGTGCGGTTGCGCCGTGTCCGCCGGGAATCCCGCTTATAATGCCGGGCGAGGTGGTCACGATAGACGCCGCAAGGGCACTTCGTGACAAGGGAATAGCAGATATTCCGATAGTTGTCTGACGAAAAAAAACGGCATAAATCACAGGTGATGAAAAACGATGAATGAGTTTTGCAAAAAACAGGCTGCAAAACCGCTTGCAGTGTACGTTTACGGACAATATGCAGAAAACCGTCACGTTGATGATTTATGCTGAAGGTGAACTTTTCGCAAAAACGGATATTTCTGCGGCAAAAAATCAGGTCCGTATCAAAAGTTTGCGGTGAAGTTTATGCGTTTTGCCTTTACTTTATACAGAAAATGTGTTATAATTATTTCGAAATTCAAACTCACAAGGATAGCCCGATACAGAAAGGACGGTAATCTTTATGAAATTAATATATGCAATCGTAAATAACGATGACGCTCATTCAGTTTCGTCATCACTTACAAAGTCTGGCTTTCAGGCCACCAAACTTGCCTCGACCGGAGGATTTTTAATGTCAGGTAACACGACATTTCTTATCTGCTCTGAGGACGACAAGATAGACGAGATAATCGAGATCATCAAGGACCATTCGCACAAGAGAAAGCAGTTTGTTCCTTCTGCCGCATCATACGGCGTAGGAAGCTACACCAGCTTTCCTGTTGAGGTATTTGTCGGCGGTGCGACTATCTTTGTGACGAACATAGAGAGATTTGAGAAAGTCTGATGTCTGCAAGCAATGCAAGCTGTGACAGCATAAAGCTGTTCGGCAAACAGCGTGAGACTGCTCTGCTGGCGGAAACAGCCGAAAGCGACAGGCTTCCCCACGGAATAATGCTGACGGGTGAAAAAGGCATAGGCAAGCGCACCTTCGCAAAGTGGTGCGCTATGCTGTATCTGTGCCGTGAACCCGAAAACAATATGCCGTGCGGCAGATGCAGGAGCTGTCGGAATATCATATCGGGCGAACACGCAGACGTTATCTATGCCAAGGGTGAAAAGTACAGCAAGGAAAGCGTGCGTGATAATGTATGCTTTGCTTCAACGCTCCCCAATGACAGCGACACCCGTGTTTTCATCTATGAGGACTGCGAGGAAATGACGGAGGAGCAGCAAAACGTTCTGCTCAAAGCGATAGAAGAGCCGTCAAAATATAACCGTTACATTTTCACCTGTTCAAACACCTCGCAGATACTTGAAACGATAAAGTCGAGGCTCGTGTGCATACCGATATCGGATATGACGGCGGAAGAATGCGTTTCCTGTCTTGAATACAACGGTTATGACATTGACACGGCGAAACGGGCGGTAGAGCTGTACGGGACAAATCCGGGCAGAATACGGGATATACTCTCTGACGAAAAGCGCATAAAGCTGTATGATACAGCCAAAAAGGTGACAGAGGCATTATCGAAGAAAGACGAATATTCGGCCGCAGCTGCAATGACCGCCTGCACGACAAGGGAGGATCTGTACGGGGTAATAACGATACTGTACGAGAATGTGACCGAGTCGCTGAGAGTGCTTGAAACCGGCGGCGAGCCTTTGCTATGTCTTACTAAGGCAAGGCTGTATGCCTTGTACGAGGTGCTCAGCGGTTTTGCGCTTATGGACGGAACTAATATAAATGTAAAGCTGATGCAGGCATATATACCTGCAAAGCTGTTTGCCGTTTTACAATAAGGCAAATAAGAAAGGGTAAAAATGACTGAAATTATAGGAGTCAGATTCAAGGATGTCGGGAAGATATACTACTTTTTCCCGAATAAAAATACAGTCAAGTGCGGAAGTCACGTTATAGTGGAAACCGCAAGAGGTGTTGAGTGCGGCGAGGTCGTTATAGCGAACCGTGAGATTGAGGACGACAAGGTGGTACAGCCGCTCAAGAGCATAATCCGCATAGCTACCGACAAGGATCTTGAAACGCAGAATAAGAACCGTGAAAAAGAGCAGGAGATAATGAAGGTCTTTGCTCAGAAGATAGCCGATCACAAGCTGGAAATGAAGCCTATTGATATTGACTGCACCTTTGACGGAAGCAAGATATTATTCTATTTCACGGCTGAAAGCAGAGTGGATTTCAGAGAGCTTGTAAAGGATCTTGCATCGGTTTACCGTACAAGAATAGAGCTTCGTCAGATCGGTGTGCGTGACGAGGCGAAGATGCTCGGCGGACTTGGTATCTGCGGCAGACCGTTCTGCTGTAAGACCTTCCTCGGAGAATTCCAGCCGGTGTCTATAAAGATGGCGAAAGAGCAATCGCTGTCGCTGAATCCCACAAAGATCTCAGGCACCTGCGGACGACTTATGTGCTGTCTTAAATATGAGCAGAACTGCTATGAGGAGCTTCTTGCGATAACTCCTAAGGTCGGCGCTCTTGTGGAAACAGCCGAGGGCAGAGGTATCGTTGAGGACGCAAACCTGCTGACAGGCGTACTCAAGGTAAAGCTCGACAAGAATCCCGATGCCGCCGCTACGGCATTCAAGAGGGAGGATGTAAAGCTGCTCAAGGACGGCAAGATAAGAATCAAGAAGGAAGAATTCCAGGCACTCAAGGGTCTTGAGGACTAAGCGGCAATGTGCCGCTTCAAGTTCCGCCTTTAATAACGCTATATATCTTTTAAAGATGGCAAAACGGCGGAAGTTACACAAAGCAATAATCAATAAAAGCGGTTACAGTGATATGCTGTGACCGCTTTTTTGGCGGCGATGTGCCACACCAAATTCCGCCTGTGGCTGAAAGCCACTGTAAATTCCGCCTGCGGCTGTGAGCCGCTTCAAGTTCCGCCTTTGGAAAGGTTTGAGATTAGCGGACGGTGGCGAAACGGCGGAGTTATAGAGAGTGATAATTTAAAATGTGGCGGTCACGGTGGGGTGCTGTGACCGCTTTTTTTGCGGCGATGTGCCACACCAAATTCCGCCTGTGGCTGAAAGCCACTGTAAATTCCGCCTGCGGCTGTGAGCCGCTTCAAGTTCCGCCTTTGGAAAGGTTTGAGATTAGCGGACGGTGGCGAAACGGCGGAGTTATAGAGAGTGATAATTTAAAATGTGGTGGTCATGGTGGGGTGCTGTGAGCGCTGTTAAAGCATTATCGCTTTACTGCCGGACACTATTTTGACGAGCGCTGAGAATTGAATATAAAGAATCCGCTGTTTACTCAAATGGCGGATTTTTGTGTTGGGGAGTGTGGAAGAAGATAGTGCGGAAAAACTAATTGATGGTGCGGATGGAGAGCAATCCCTCAGTCTTGCGACAGATAGGGTTGGGTGAATATTAACGTTGATAAAATCGCAAAATGTTGCAATTTATAATAAGAAGTAGCCTTGTCGCAATCCAGCTCCCTTTGACAAGGGAGCCAAGAATATAGTGCATAGCAAGGGATAGTGCGGTGGTGGTAGGGTTGGTGCGGAGCGAGGGATAATGCGGAAATGGCGGTTGCGGTGAGGTGCTGTGGGCGCTGTTAAAGCATTATTGCTTTACTGCCGGACACCATTTTAACGAGTGCTGAGAATTGAATATAAAGAATCCGCTGTTTATTGCAAATGGCGGATTTTTGTGTTGGGGAGTGTGGAAGAAGATAGTGCGGAAAAACTAATTGATGGTGCGGATGGAGAGCAATCCCTCAGTCTTGCGACAGATAGGGTTGGGTGAATATTAACGTTGATAAAATCGCAAAATGTTGCAATTTATAATAAGAAGTAGCCTTGTCGCAATCCAGCTCCCTTTGACAAGGGAGGCAAGAATATAGTGCATAGCAAGGGATAGTGCGGTTTTGGAAGAGTTGGTGCGGGGCGAGTGGTGGTGTGACAATCCCTCCGTCTTGACGTCAGAAAAGTTTGTAGCATAAAAAAGGCAGATATATCGCAAATAAAACGCAATAAAGCAACAGTTTGTGCCTTGCCGTCAATCCACCTCCCTTTGACAAGGGAGGCAAGTTTAGTGTGAGGCGAAGGATAGTGCGGTTTTGGAAGAGTTGGTGCGGAGCGAGGGTGGCTTACAGCAATAATACAAAAGCGGTCACAGTGTAGCACTGTAACCGCTTTATTCATTAATTATTGCTTTGTGTAACTCCGCCGTTCAACTAACCTTAGCTGAATGGCAACAATTCCAAAGGCGGAATTTACAGTGACTTTCAACCACAGGCGGAACTTGAATCGACACATCACCGCAAAAAAAGGCGGTCACAGCACCCCACCGTGACCGCCACAAATTAACTTATCACTCTCTATAACTCCTCCGTTTTGCTACCGTCTGCCAATCTTGAACATTTCCAAAGGCGGAATTTGGCGTGCCGCTTCGGCACCCGCTATTCGCTGAAATCCGTAACTATGTACTTCGGCGCATCGGGAGTGGAATACACCCACCGGTCAATATGCCCCTCCGTAATGAAATACGGCGCTTCAAGCGGAACACAGCCGTCATCACAGCAGTTTACAATTATCAGTTTGATTTTCATCTTTTCGGGTATAATCGCCTTGATATACACGCAGGCGCAATCTCCTACCTTTATTCCGCTTTTAAGCTCCGCCAGCCCTGCGAGATTCGGTGCAAGCTCTATAAAAATCCCGTAGTCCTCTATCGACCTTACAATGCCGGGAACGGTTTCACCTACCGCAAAACGTTCTGCGTTCTGTTGCCACGTTCCGAGCAGTTCCTTGTGCGTAAGACAGATATGACCCTGATCCCGACCTTTCACCACCGCAAAAATATCATCGCCTACCGAAAATCTGTTTGCAGGATGAACTATTCTTGATACCGAGATAGCGTCAATCGGTATCATTGACGCAATGCCGCAGCCTATGTCCACAAAACAGCCGAACTGTTCAAGATGCGTTACCCTCGCCCCTATAATATCACCGGGAGTCAGCTTTGATACATATTCCCTGTCCGCCTCCTCCTGCGCCGCCTTCCTTGACAGGATCGCCAACGGCTCGCTTCCGGTTTCGTCTATCTTCGTTATCCTGAAGCAGACAGGCTTTCCCACTCTTGATATAAGCGCTATATCCCGTGTCGCACCGCTTTCTATGCCTATTGCGCCCTCACTGCGAGGTATTATCCCCTTCATACAGCCAAGATCGACGTGCATATTATGCTCCGCATCGCACACCGTACACGAAGCCTCAAGTATTGCCCCCGACACCGCCGCCTGCATAAGCGTTTTGGCTGATTGCAATGCCGCCGTGTTCTCTTTGTATGCAAGTCTTCTTCCCTCCGGTAAAAATTCCGTCATTTGAAATACCGTTCCTTCCTCGTTGTGTTTTCTTTTTTACAAGTGTATGTCAGATTTTCCTTAAATATGTTACCATATCTTTACATTTGATTTTTTGCGGAATATTTGGCGGAATTCTTGTAATTATCGTTGATTTTGACAACGTTTTCTGTTACAATAGAATCTATACAGGCTTAGTGCCATTAACCCTTGGATTCTAAACGGAGGAATCATGTTTATTCACAGCGGAACATTAAAACGTGCAGGCATTCTTGCCGCAGTGGTTGCTGTAGGTACAGCCGCCGCAATAACCTATAACGCTTTTTTGTCTTCGGAGGGCGGTCTTCCCGAAGTATTAAGCCCGCTTCAGCCGATAATAAAGGACGAAGACGGCGGGGTAAAGCAGAAAACAGATATTGCCTTCTCCCCCGACGGCAGCTTTTTCGATGAAGATATATCGGTTGAGCTTAAAGCAAAGGATAAAACGGCAACGATCTACTATACCACAAACGGCGAGACCCCCACGGCAAAATCAAACAGATATACAAATCCCATAACGGTACACAGCTCGGGAGAGGTCGCCGCAAAGACGATAAAAGCCATTGCGGTAAGCGAGAACGGCACTTCCGAAGTATTCACAAAAAGCTATGTCACAGGCAAGGGTGTGTCGGATCGTTTTGAAAAAGGCACTTATGTATTCGTGCTTTCGACCGACAGTGAAAACCTTTACGATTATGAAAAAGGCATCGCCGTAGCAGGAAAAATCCGTGACGAGTGGATGGCAAACGAGTATGACGGAAAAAGCGAAATCACGCCAAACGACCCTGCAAACTGGAATCAGGAAGGTATGGCAGGCGAAAGACCTATGTATGTCGAGGCTTTTTCAAGCAGCGGAGAGCTTCTTGTTTCACAGCAGGCAGGCGCAAGAGTTGCAGGCGCATATTCTGCCGCAGTTGACCAGAAATCGTGGAAGCTTATAGCAAGAACTATGTATACCCCGGACAAGGGTAAATTCAGCTACCCGTTCTTCAGCGACGCTACAGATGAAAGCGGTGCGATTCTCACAAAGATAGACCGCATAGTTTTGCGTAACGGTGCAAACGACCGAGAATTTGCAGGTGTGCGTGACGAACTTTCAATGTCGCTTGCGAAGCAGTCGGGCTACCTTGATGCGCAGTCGACCGCCCCTGCGGCAGTATTCCTTAACGGAAAGTATTACGGCTTTGCGTGGCTCCATCAGAATTTCAGCCGTGCATATCTCGAAGAACGCTACGGCGGTACGAAGGACAACTATCAGGTGGTCGGAAAAGCCGAGGGCGAGATAGTCGATGAAAACGCAGAAGGTGCGGCAGACGATTATAACAAGGTCCTTGAGCTTGCAAAGAGCGGACTTACCGACGACAAGAAATTCGAGCAGTTCTGCTCTATGGTGGACATAGACAACTATATGCACTACCTCGCAATGCAGTTATTTATCGACAACCGTGACTGGCCCGGAAACAACTATAAAGTGTGGCGGTATGTTGCGTCAGACGGCGAAGAGGTCACAAGCAAGTATCAGGACGGCAAGTGGAGATATTTCTTCTACGATGCAGAATTTGCCTGGGGACTTTATTCGGACGGATACGCAAACAAGACGTTGACCAAGATTTTAAACGGCACACACCCTGCAGGCGGCTCAGTGCTTATATCGGCACTTATGGAACGTGCGGATATGCGTGAAAAGCTGGCGAACAACCTCTGCGACCTTATAGGCGGCGCATTCAGCTCTGAAAATATTCTGGCAACGCTTGAGCAGAAGCTCGCAGACAGCGATAAGGAACAGCTTTATGCTCTGAACAAGGGCATCACGTCAACGTGGGCAAACGAGGGTACGTTTGAAAACAGCAGAAACGAAATAAGAGAATTCGCCGACAAGCGTGCAAATATCATTCTCGGCGATATATGCCGTAATTTCGGAATAGACAAGGACGATACATACAAGGTAAAGCTGAACGGTGCAAAGGGTCTTAAGGTCACTATGAACATTCAGACCGTCAAGGACTCAAATACGGTAACTGCCGAATATTTCACACCCTACAAGGTAAAGCTGACAGCCGAAGATATGTCGGGCTACACCTTCACAAGCTGGGAAATAAACGGCAAGACCTATACCGACCGTGAGATAACGATAGACAGCTCAATGGCTAAAAAGGGCAAGATTACTATAAACGCACGCAGTGAAAAAACATCGTCTACAGGCGAACTGCTGTATATAAGCGAAGTGTACACGGGCGGCGATGAAGACTGGATAGAGCTTTACAACCCCAATGACAACGATGTATCAACAAAAGGTCTTTATCTTACAGATAAGGATGATATGCTTAACCGCTACAAGATACCCACTGTCAACGTAAAGCCTCATTCAACGCTCACGATAGTTTGCAAGAACAACAAGTCTGAAAATACGCTGATGAAAATGCAGACGAATTTCAGTCTTAAAACCGGCGAAACGCTGATACTCAGCAACGAAAGCGGAGAAATTCTCGGCAAGGTCGCAATAATCGACTGCAGTAAGAATGAATCGCTTGTAAGACAGCGTGACGGAAGCTACGCAAAGGGTACGCCGACCTTTGAAAAGAACAGCCAATAACATAACAGCCGTGCATCAAGGCGATGCACGGCTGACAGGCTGTCGAAAAACCTCTTGTAAATATTAAAAATGGGGTCGCAGGGGCGTAGCCCCCGACAGGGACTAGGGGCGGTAGCCCCAGTAATATAGCCCCTTTCCCGGGGAAAGGGGTTTTCGGCAAGGATGCCGAAATAAGGACACGCCGAGCTTTGCACGAGGCAAAGCCATCAGAATGTCCTAAAGGGGATAGGGGGAGTGAGTTAGAAGTTTGTTTCAAAAACATACTTTTTCTACAAACTGAAGCCGTGCATCAAGGCGATGCACGGCTGATTTTTTACTTTTTTGCAACAGCCTTGCTAATTTGCAACAGCCTTGCTAAATACTCCCTTCGCCTTTGAAAGAATCAAATGCAGGCATAGCAAAAAACAAGCACGGCTGTACACCGTGCTTAAAACAAAAAGGACCGTGAAAACCACGATCCTCTTTTTTCATTACTTGTCAAGATTGTACTTCTTCTTGAACTTGTCAACACGTCCGCCTGTGTCAACCAACTTCTGCTTTCCTGTAAAGAAAGGGTGGCACTTCGAGCAGATTTCAACCTTTATATCCTGCTTGGTTGATCTTGTTTCGATAACCTCGCCGCAAGCACACTTGATAGTGGTGGGCTGGTAGTTAGGGTGGATACCTTCTTTCATGCTGTCACCTCCTGACCTTTAGAATTAATCTAAATTACAGCTTTCGCTATGATTTCAGAATACTGCGCTTTCACGCTTAGGTTACTATTATAGCATATACAAAACTGTTTTGCAATAGTTTTTTCAAAATTTTCTGAAACTTGTGTATTAACAGCTTGTTCAGCCTACTATCTTTGTGAAATCTGCCGAAAGCTTAACCTGCTTTTCAGCCGCATCTTCAACGCTTGTGCCTACTGTTGTGTAGTAGAGCTTGATTTTAGGTTCAGTACCGGAGGGTCTTATTACTACGCTTGCGTTATCCTCAAGGTAGAATGTGATAACGTTTGACTTAGGAAGCGTCAGCTCTTCTGTCTTGCCGCTTTCGTAATCTGTCTTTACGCTGAGCTTGTAGTCAGCCTTGCCGATAACCTTAAGACCTGCAACAGCGTCAAGCTTTTCGTTTCTGAGAGTATCCATGATAGCGTTCATCTTCTTCATACCTGTTTCGCCCTCGAAAGTGAACGTATCAAGCTTGTTGCAGTAGAAGCCGTAGTCGCTGTACATCTTTGCTCTTGCCTGTACAAGAGAAATACCCTGCGAACGATAGAATGCCGCCATCTCGCAGATAAGCATAGATGCCACAACAGCGTCCTTATCTCTTACATAAGAGCCTGCAAGGTAGCCGTAGCTCTCTTCGAAGCCGAAGATATATCTGTTTTCCTCGCCCTTTGCCTCTAAGAAGCCGATCTGCTCACCGATGAACTTGAAGCCTGTGAGGACTTCTCTGAGCTCTACGCCATACTTAGCGGCGATAGCCTTTACAAGATCGGTAGTAACTATTGTCTTTACTGCAACGGGGTTTGCGGGCATTGTACCTGCGGCGATACGCTCCTTGCAGATATATTCGAGCAGCATTGCGCCTACCTCGTTACCTGTGAACAGAACGTAGTTGTCACCGTCGGGAACTGCGATACCTACACGGTCGCTGTCGGGGTCGGTAGCAAGCAGTAAGTCGGGCTTTTCTGTCTTGCAAAGCTCAAGGCCTAAGTGCAGAGCTTCCTTTATCTCGGGGTTGGGATAGGGGCAGGTAGTGAAGTTGCCGTCGGGCATTTCCTGTTCCTTTACAACTACAACGTTGTTTATACCGATTTCCTTTAAGATACGGCGAACGGGCTTGTTGCCTGCACCGTTAAGAGGAGTATAAACGACCTTCAGTCCGCTCTTTGCGCAAAGCTCGGGGTGGATGGACTGCTTTTTAACGTTTGCGATATATTCATCAATAACATCCTGACCGATGTACTTGATTTTTCCTTCGTTTACGAACTGCTCAAAGTCGCCGCTCTTTACGTCTGCGAAGATATTGAGCTTCTCAATCTCGCCGAGAATCTTTTCAGCGGCTTCAAGAGTAACCTGACAGCCGTCGCTTCCGTAAACCTTATAACCGTTGTACTTTGCAGGGTTGTGGCTTGCGGTAACAATGATACCTGCATCACAGCCGAGCGCTCTTACAGCCCAAGAAAGCATAGGTGTGGGCATAAGCTCTGTGTAGATGTTTGCTGTAATGCCGTTTGCGGCAAAGATAGAAGCGGCGTGCTTTGCGAATACGTCAGACTTTATTCTGCTGTCGTATGCAACAGCAACCTTAAGATCGCTCTTGCCTGTGTTCTTGAGGTAGTTTGCAAGACCCTGAGTAGCCTTACCTACGGTATAAACGTTCATTCTGTTTGTACCTGCGCCGATAACGCCTCTCAGACCGCCCGTGCCGAATTCAAGATCACGGTAGAAACGGTCGTTTATTTCTTCGTCCTTGCCCTTTACGCTCTCAAGCTCTGTCTTTAAATCGGGATCCTTGACCGCTTTTTCAAGCCATTCGTTATAAAGCTCTGTAGTGTTTGCCATAATAATCTGTCCTTTCTGTATAAAACGGTAGCACAGTTTGTTGTATTTAAAAATTAGGTAAATATAGCTGTGGCTAACCTAAAATTCCATTCACCAAACAGTATAACATTTTTCCGCCGTAAATGCAAATAAAATCGTAAAAATATTATTAAATTTTTTGAAATCAAAAATTCCCGTTTTTGTTGAAAATATACCTAAAACGTTGTATAATTATTACATAGCAATCACTTAAAATGATATGAAACGGGTGTAAATATGTATTCTCAGGTAAACGGTATGGGGCTTTTCGGTATGAACGCCTTTAAAGTCACCGCAGAAATAATATCCTCAAGAGGTCAGCCGTCCTTCGATATAGTAGGTCTGGGCGACCTTGCGGTGCAGGAAAGCAAAATGCGTATAAAAGGCGCTCTTTCAGGTATCGGCATAGCGATAAGCGGTCAGAAACTGACGGTAAACTTAGCTCCGGCGGATGTACGCAAATGCGGCTCACTGTACGACTTCACGATAATCGCCGCCATTCTTGCGGTAAACAATATAATAACCGATGATTTATCGGACTGTGCCTTTATCGGAGAGGTTTCGCTCGGAGGCTCGCTTGTTTTCACAGGCGGAATTATCAGCATGGCGATAGAAGCCAAGAAATGCGGTATAAAACGGCTGTTTCTCCCTGCTGAAAACGCTAAGGAGGCGTCCGTTGTCGAGGGTCTGTCCGTATACGGCATAAGCCATATTTCCGATCTTATAAACCATTTTACAGGAAAGAAGCGTATATCGCCCGAACCTCCCTACGTTCCGTCCGCAGAAATGTTTGAAACGGAGGACTTATCCGATGTAAAGGGTCAGGCACTCGCCCGTCACGCTCTGGAGGTAGCCGCCGCAGGCTTCCATAATGTATTGCTTATCGGTCCTCCCGGTACGGGAAAAAGCATGATAGCAAAGCGTATACCGTCTATCCTTCCTCCGATGACCTTTGACGAAAGCATTGAAACAACAGGAATACATTCAATAGCAGGTATGCTCGACCGTGAAAAGCCGATAGTCACGGTACGTCCGTTCAGAAGCGTATCACATACAGCCTCGGCAGTCGGTCTTATCGGCGGCGGAAGTATCCCACGTCCGGGTGAAATATCACTCGCACATAACGGAGTGTTATTTCTTGACGAGCTGCCGGAGTTTGACCGCAGGACGCTTGAAACGCTCAGGCAACCGCTTGAGGACGGAATTATAACCATATCAAGAGCGCAAGGGTCGGTGTCATATCCGTGCGATATTATGCTTGTTGCCGCAATGAACCCCTGCCCTTGCGGAAACTTCGGCAACCCGAAGGGAAAATGCACCTGCTCTCAGAATATGATACAGAACTATCTCGGCAAGATAAGCCGTCCTGTTCTTGACAGGATAGATATACAGGTGGAAATGCCGCAGTTATCTTACGAGGAAATAAGCAGTGCGAAAAAGGGTGAGCCGAGCAGTGCCGTACTTGAACGTATAATGAAAGCGAGAGAAATACAGCAAAAGCGTTTTGCAGGTACGGAAATACGCTCAAACTCCAAAATTCCGCCCTCACATCTTCACGAAATGTGTCCTATGGACGAAAACGCAAAGAAGATGCTCTCCGACTGCTTTGATAAAATGGGGCTGTCGGCAAGGGCATACGACAGGATACTTAAAGTCGCACGCACCTGCGCCGACCTTGCAGGAAGCGAGATAATAAGGCGGCAGGATATATCCTCGGCGGTAAATTTCAGAAGTCTTGACAGAAAATACTGGGGCGCAGGGAAATAACCGTCATTTTGCCGCTTATCATATTTATAAGGCGGTAAAATATCTGACAAATCAGCCTCGTTTTTACCGCCGCAGAGTTATAAAAATGCCGAAATTTTTCTGTCGGCTTGACAAAAACGAAATCAAAATGCTAAAATAAATACAGTCGAGTAGCGAAAGCGTAAATCCGGACACGGATTTACGCTTTATTTTTTTGCCAAAAGAAAGGAATATAAATATGGAACAGGAAAAAGTAAACAGGCTCGGGACAGAGCCTGTAAGAAAGCTGTTGCTCAGGACGGGACTTCCCGTGATACTCTCAATGGTATTGCAAGCGGTCTACAACATAGTTGACAGCGCATTTGTAACGAATATGCAGACAGGCGGCGAGGCGGCATTCAACGCTCTGACACTTGCCTTTCCTATGCAGATGCTTATGGTGGCGGTAGGTATAGGCACAGGTGTTGGAGCAAATGCTCTGCTTTCAAAATCTCTCGGACAAAGCGATAAGGAAAAAGCGAGCCTAACCTCCGGCAATGCGGAATTTCTTGCGCTTATAATATATATCGTTTTTCTGCTTGTCGGGCTGTTCGGTGTTGAGCCTTATATCCGCACGCAGACGCAGGACGGGGAAATAGCGGGAATGGCGGTCGATTACCTTACGATATGCTGTACAATGTCATTCGGCATCACGTTCTTTTCGATATATGAAAAACTGCTGCAGGCAACGGGCAGGTCGCTTTTTTCAACGATAGCCCAGATAGCAGGCGCTGTCACCAACATAATACTCGACCCGATAATGATATATGGACTTCTCGGTTTTCCTGAAATGAAAGTAAAAGGTGCGGCTCTCGCAACGGTTATCGGTCAGATAGTTTCTCTTGTCACCGCTCTTATCTTTCATATCAAATTCAACACGGAAATAGTAAAAAAACCGCATTATAAAAAGCCCGATATGAAAATTATCAAGGGCATATACTCTATAGGACTTCCGGCTATAATCGCACAGGCGCTTATGTCGATAATGACCTACGGTATGAACGTAATCTTAGGCTCGGTAAGCGTGGACGCTGTCACCGCCTACGGACTTTATTACAAGGTACAGCAGTTCTTCCTGTTTGCCGCTTTCGGTATGCGTGACGCAATAACTCCTGTTATATCCTACGCTCACGGAATGGCAGACAAAGCCCGTATCAAAGACGGCATAAAGTACGGAATGCTCTACACGCTTATAATAATGGCGCTCGGCACAATACTTATTGAAATTTTCGCCGTACCTCTCGGCGAGATGTTCTCGCTTTCGGGCAACTCACTCAGGCTATGCACAGACGCAATGCGCATTATCACAATAAGCTTTGTATTTGCAGGTGCGAACATAGCGTTTCAGGGCATATTTCAAGCGATCGACGGCGGTCTTCAGTCGCTTGTCGTATCGCTGTTGCGTCAGCTTGTGCTTGTACTGCCGGTAGCGTGGGGATTTTCGCTCCTTGTTCTCGGCGGTGCGCCGGATATGCTTATGTGGTGGGTGTTCCCGATAGCAGAAGCTATCTCCGCTCTTGTTTCCGTTATCTTTATGATCAGGCTTAACAAAACAAAAATTGCCGTATTATAGCGATTCAAACAATTTAATATTCCTCCGACAGAAAATTTCTTTTTTGTATTGAAATTTTTCCTGCAAAAGTGTAAAATATCATTCGGAGAATAAAAAACAGCCTCCGCAAATGCGAAGGCTGTCAGGCTGTTGAAAAACCTCTATCGTTGTTAAAAATGGGGTTTGGGGCGTAGCCCCAAGGCAGGTCGCAGGGACGCCAGTCCCCGTATTCTCCCCCTTTCCGGGAAAGGGGTTTGGGGTTTCGGCAAGGATGCCGAGATAGAACGCCCAAAGGCTTTATGCAAGGATGCATACAAGTGGTCGAACATGGTCGGTGCAGGACGCACCGACAACAAACGACCACGATTGCAGAGACGCAAAGCCCACAAAGCGTTCTTATAGTGATAGATAATTTGCTCTATTTTATAAAAAACAGACTTTTTTCGACAAGCTGACAGCCTCCGCAAAAAGCGAAGGCTGTTTAAGTATGTGCTTACTTTTCAAATATCATCTTGAATCTGCCGATAAGCGGAAGATCCTTAGCTTTACCGTTGGCAGAGTTTATAAGTCCTGCAACAAGCACAAGAACCGGTATTGCCATGAATATAATATGTATTACCCACGCAACAATCGTGCCTATTACTACTCGTGTTGACATCACACCGGCATAGCTGCTTATATAATCATATACGGGATTGGATATAAGATTATAGAAGAAAGCGGCAATCGAGCCTTCTACAGCACGGACTACCATTACGGCAAGTAATGAGGGGAATATCATTGAAAGATGATACTGTAAGAACTTCGACTTCTTAGCGGTGATACAGGGAGCTACGAGCAAGCCTGCGAGTACAATCACAGCAAAAAAATCGCCCAACAGCCACGTTACAAGTATGTAAGCCAGTACCGCACAGTATGCGAGTATTGACATTGCTTTACCTGCATTTATATCGTTGACGTCCATTGTTGATGTTACATTCTTAGTATCAAGTATTTTCTGGAAAAATCCCGGCCCCTGATTTACAGGAACGGGAGCTACCGAACCGTCAAGATTTCCGCCGCACTTGGCGCAGAATTTCGCACCTTCCTGGTACTCTGTTCCGCATTTAGGACAAAATGGCATAATTATTTCCTCCTGTTATGTCTATACCTCTGTATTATATCTGCTGTATGCAGATACTAATTTATTATACACCCCGCCGACATTAAAGTCAATACCGCAATCGTAAAATCAGATTAAGAAATACGAAAACATTGATTGATATATCCATTAAACCGTTTATTTTATCGGCACGCTGATGTTTATATATCAAATACCGAATTTTATATGTCGGTCATTAAATTTCAAACAGTATAAGGAGAACTATGAACAGTACGAACCCTTTTATATATTCCGATGATAACAAGCGTTATCACACGTTGAATTACTATAATAAATCATCGTTCAACAGCAAGGTATTCAAGGCGGTCATTGACGCAGGCTTCACCTGTCCGAATAAAGACGGCACAAAAGGCTCGGGCGGATGCATCTACTGTATGGGCGGAAGCGGCTACTTCACCGAAAAATCGGACGGTGAAATCTACGACAGCGTAAAGCGTCAGCTTGCCGCAGAAAAGGAACGTATATACAAGAAACACCCGAACAGCCTCATTACAGCCTACTTTCAGGCAAACACCAACACATACGCACCTGTCGCAACGCTTAAAGAGGCATACACGGCGGCGCTTGATTCCGAAGTACACGGAATTTCAATCGGCACAAGGGCTGACTGCCTTCCCGATGATGTTATTGCCCTGCTCTGTGACATAAACAGCAAGACCCATCTCACTGTGGAGCTTGGCTTGCAGACCGTCCACGATAAAACGGCACAAATCATCAACAGATGCTACAGCTATGACGAATTTCTGGATGGCTACCGTAAACTGCAAGGATCCGGCATACGCACCTGCCTGCACCTGATTGACGGCTTGCCGGGCGAAACAAAAGCCGATATGCTCGAAACCGCAAAGGAGGTTGCCCGTCTGCACCCTGCCGCCGTGAAGATACACCTTCTTCATATAAATCACGGCACCGCTCTTGAACGGCTCTTCCTGTCGGGCGGTTACGTTCCGCTCACCCGTGACGAGTACATAGATATAGTAATCTCACAGCTTGAATATCTCCCTGCAGATATAATCATAGAGCGCATTACAGGCGATGCGGACAAGCGTTGTCTGGTAGCTCCCCTGTGGAGTGCAGATAAGATAGCGGTACTTGGCGGCATAGACCGTCAGATGAAGCTGAGGGATACTTATCAGGGGATAAAGTGCGACAGCGAACAGCCTTGATTCGTTACGGCTTTATATTGCATTTTCCTTTGCATTGTGCTAAAATACGCTTGTGGAACTTAAATCCGGCTTATCATAAAGGAGAAACAATATGGATATGAAACAGCGTATGCACGCAAATCTTCCCTATAAGGCCTGGCTTGACGGGCTGAGCGAAGAGCGTGCGGAATGCAAGCGTAAAATATACGAATTCAACAACTGCCACCCCGATGACCGAGGAAAAACAGACAAAATCCTCCGCTCGCTTCTCGGTAAGACGGGTGACACTATTCATATAGAACAGCCGTTCCACTGCGATTACGGCAGTAATATCGAGGTCGGCGATAACTTCTTTGCAAACTATAATCTGGTAATACTTGATGTCGGTAAGGTTAAAATCGGCAATAATGTTATGCTTGCCCCAAATGTAGCCATATACACAGCAGGTCATCCCGTACATTATATTCCCCGTAACACAGGCTATGAATACGGCATAGATATAACGATAGGCGATAACGTATGGATAGGCGGAAACGTTGTAATCGCACCGGGAGTAAAGGTCGGAAACGGCGTTGTTATCGGTGCGGGAAGCGTTGTGACAAAAGATATTCCCGACAACTGCATAGCCGCAGGAAATCCTGCAAGGGTTATCCGTGAAATAACGGACGAGGACAAGCATTACTACTTCAAAAAACGCCGCTTTGACGTTGATGATTATCTCGTCGATGACGAAATAGACTGGAGCAAAATATGAACACACCGACTTTTGATATAAACAAACCGGATACCCCGTGCTATGTCACAGAAGAATGCTATCTCAGACGCAACTGTGAGATACTGAAAAGCGTACAGGATATGACAGGCTGTAAGATACTTCTGGCGCAGAAAGCGTTTTCGATGTACAGCACCTACCCTCTGATAAGCGGCTATCTCAGCGGTACTACCGCAAGCGGACTTTACGAGGCTCGGCTCGGATATGAATATTTCGGCAATGAAACGCACGTTTTCTCTCCTGCCTATACAGATAAGGAAATAAACGAGCTTGCAAAGTACGCAGGACATTTTGTGTTCAATTCAATAAGGCAGTTTGCCCTGCACCGTGACGCAGTAAAGGACAAGCACTGCCTTATCCGTGTGAATCCGAGATTTTCCACGCAGGAGGGACACGAGATATACGACCCGTGCGCCCCAGGCTCAAGGCTCGGACAGACGCTTGCTTCATTCGAGGAGGATATAAAGCGTTACGGCGAGGAAATCCTTGACGAAATAGACGGACTTCATTTTCACACCCTCTGCGAGCAGAACAGCGACGACTTAAAGCGTACCGCAAAGGAGGTCGAGGTGCAGTTCGGTAAATATCTTGATAAGATGAACGTTATAAATTTCGGCGGCGGACACCATATAACAAGGGATGACTACGATATTGACACGCTTGTTGAGGTGATAAACCATTTCAAGAATGAATACGGGCTTGAGGTGTATCTTGAGCCGGGCGAGGCTGTCGCTCTGAACGCAGGATTTCTTGTGACAACAGTACTTGACGTGATAGACGGAAAAATAAACGGCGAGGACGATATAGCGATACTTGACGCTTCAGCCGCCTGCCATATGCCCGATGTGCTTGAAATGCCGTACCGCCCCGTTATCATTCAGCCAAACGGCAACATTGCAGGCGAAAAGGGTGAAAGGGCTGTCACTGTGCGGCTTGGCGGTAACACCTGCCTTGCAGGCGATGTGATAGGAGATTATTCGTTCGACGAGCCGCTTAAACCGGGCGACCGCCTTGTGCTGTGCGATATGTCGATATACTCAATGGTAAAGAATAATACATTCAACGGTATGGCTCTGCCGTCAATATATTATAATACCTCGCTTGGTATGCGGAAAATAAGAGAGTTCTCTTATGAGGATTTCAGGTGCAGGCTGTAGTTTTACATTTTTGCAAAACCGGCGATGGAGTATTGCAAAAGAAATAATATTGCTTTGAAAACAGACAACGATAACAATTAACGATAACACTAATCGAAAAGCAGGGGTTTGGGGCGAAGCCCCAAGTAAGGTCGCAGGGGCGACAGCCCCCGACAATCAGCCCCGGCATGGATGCCGGGCGTGTATGCCCAAGGGCTTTGCAAGGACGCAAAGCCAACCAAGCATACACAGCCCTTCACCCAAGGGGAAGGGGTTTGGGGTTAGGGATAATAAATTTACACTATCTTAAAAATACGATTATATTGTTATGATTTCAGCAAACATAAACATTTTGACAGGTAAAACAGCCAAAATAAGCAAAACGGTTGAAAACTAATGTGTATGTTGAATACTTTGTTGAAAGTTTTTTGTGCATATCACACAAACTATCGTGAAATGTTTAAGGACTATTGAACAAAAGTGAAAAATAATCGCAGAAAAATTGACAAATTGAAAAATCTTTGTTGACGAACAAAGAACATTTGGATATACTATAGGTACAGAGCGGAGATACCGCATAACATCTCAATGCGGACAGCTCGACGGAAAGATAATACGATTTTACGGAGGTAACCAATCATGTTTGTTAAAGAAGTAAGCGTTAAGAATCAGGTAGGTTTACACGCAAGACCCGCAACATTCTTCATCCAGAAGGCTAACGAGTACAAGTCATCGATCTGGGTTGAGAAGGAAGAAAGAAGAGTAAACGCAAAGAGCCTTCTCGGTATCCTTTCACTCGGCATTGTAGGCGGTACAACTATCAGAATCATTGCTGACGGCTCTGATGAGCAGCTTGCTGTTGACGGCCTTGTAAAGCTCGTTGAAAGCGGTTTTGCAGAATAATTCACACTCCCGACCAAGTAGTGTATATCGGGTAACTACCCGATGTGTAGACGTGTAGAAAAGTGTAGACGGACAGAATTACATTTATAAAGAAACAGCGGGGATTTTGCGTAAAGCAGGTCACCCGCTGTATTTTTATTTAACAGTCTTTACTGTTCAGATTCCAAAGGAGCATTATATTGAAAAGAACAGGAAAAATCGCAGCCGCATTTATCACGGCTTTAACGGCTGTGGCGTCAATAACGGCGTGCAGTGCCGATTATTCGCATATTGACGGCTACAGCGACATAGAAAACGCACGAAAGCTGTATTCCTCGCTGTATTCAGCCGAAATCACGGTTACGGATAAGCAGACCGGTACGGTTACGCAGGAGCTGACATTCTGCTACGATAAGAGCGATACCCTATCGTACAGCTATTTCGGCACAGACGGCAAGACAAAATATTATGAATATCACAACGGCTCGGAGTACAACTATTATTCCGACGGCGAATGGCATACTCTTGTGAGCGGTGATAAGGATTATGTATGCTACACACGCACAAACAAGATGTCTATGACCGCAGAGGGTATGATATTCATAAAGCCCGAAAGTGTGACAAGCTCGGAAGTAAAGAATACGGCAGACACAAAGGTAATCACTATGCAGTACGATGTTTCAAAGCTCAACAGCTCAATGGCTTCTCAGCTCGGCCTTGTCGGTGACCTTGACAGCTTCAGCGTTGTGTATACAATTGATAAAGACGGATACTGCACCTCAATGGAACAGACCGGTACAGCCACAAAGGACGGCGTACAAAGCAAGGTGGATTATCTTATGACCGTCAGCCATATGAATGATATTGCCTCGGTAAGTAAGCCGCAGGTACAGGAAAGTGCGGATAAGTCAGACGCAGAGTAAATTATAAGCATCGCCCGTAGGATAAGGCTACGGGCGATGTTTGTAGTTAAACTGATTATTGATAAAGCCTCATTGTGAAATATATCGCCAACACCGCTGAAAGAATTTTCCGTACTGACAAGCATTAATATTTTCGTGAGTGTATCAGTGCAACTGCACTAACATTGACCTTTCAAAAAAAACGCCACTAACCTAAGATATATGTACTAATATGCGGACGTGTAGCGTTAAGCGTCCCTGCATTAACAGGTCATACAATGTTCAGGTGGGTATTCGGGTTCCGCTAACACCCCGACGGGGTGTGGGTATGGGTAAGGAAAGAGGGATGCCAAGCTGAGCATTGCTTTAGCAATGCTCCCGCTCCTCACGTCGCTCAAGAGGAATAACTGATTTGGGAGAGAACCTAAGAGTATAGGGCTGAGTCTTGCTTACGCAAGCACTCGGACGTTTCGCTTTGCTTCACTGGGCTGTCAAGTCCAGTGGAGCTTTAGCGGAGTGCACGAGCCTTGCGTAAGCGAGGCTCAGACTTGCACCTAGTCTCTTTGGTTCTTTCCCTCGTTCATATTGACAGGTGTGCCCACTCGAATAGCGAACCCGAGAAGTGCTGTCCGATAAACAGAACTATCGGTAGCTTGCTATCGTAGGCAAAGCTGAATAATATAACAGAAGCACATCTAATACAAGACTTTTTCAACAATCTGCGCCCGTAGGCTTAGGCTACGGGCTTTTTTGACGCTTTTTCCCGAATATAATCAAAAAATAAAACGAAAATGTTGTGAAAATTTACAAAATAGCTTGATTTGCGTTCTTTTTTATGGTAAAATTAAATAAAATCATAATGGCGGTACTGTGTATATCTGTAAAGCAATCATATTTCACTGCCTTTGATTTAAGGCAATACCGCATAATTAACGGCTATCGCCTTTGTTGCACGCTCAGCTTGCATATTTTCCGCCATCTTGCACAAATTTCGCTTGACAGGCGCCAGCCTGCCCACACTCAATTTATACAACCTGACGAAAAATCTGACTGCGCAATCGTACGACAATAATTATGCGGTATGGCCTTAAGTTATTTTAATTGCGTTGCCCCACTTTAACAGTTTACCATGTTGAACTATTACATACATATTAGCCCAAGGAGGCGAATAAGGTGCAGTTAAACACCAACGGTCAGAAGTTTATAAATATAATAATCGGCTTTTCACGGGATTTTCCCTTTACCGTAAATCCGGGCGAACATTCCGAGAAAACCTACCCTTCTCTTTTAGAGCTGATAAATCCCGATGATATTCCTCCGATAACCGAAATGTTCACCGATGTATCACAGGACGAGGAAAAGCGTTTTGAGGCGCATTGTCGTTTTATGGTGAACGATGAGTATCACTGGTTTTTCCTTTCGTGCAAGGCGGTATATGCAGAGTACGGCAGGCCTGTGCGTTTTGAGGGAACGATGTGCGATGTATCGACCTACCTTGAAACAGCGGGCGACGACCTTGTATATAACGAATTCCGCAAAAAGCACAACATAAAGCTGTCCGAACTTAAAAAAGGCGCTCCGCGTCTTGCCGATGTGCTTGATGTCGACTACCTTACAAGCATACAGCGTCCGTTCGCCGTGCCACAGCTTTATTCCGCCATATTTGACGAAAAAGGAAAGCTGATATGTGCGCCGAAAACACAGCATAAATCCCTTTCTCCCAATGATTTTGCCTATCAGAAGAAAAAGAATATCCGCATAAATCACCTTATCAGCGGAACGTGGATACTGGGAGCGAAAACGCAGGAATTACTCGATGACAACATTCAGCTGTGGGAAACGCTTGTACAGACAGTTTCCCGTATGGCGAACGCATTTGTTGTAGTTCTTTCGGAGATGGACAATTCGCAGAACGCCAACAAGCTGCTGGGTCAGAATGTCGAGGAGCAGATACTGCTGAATAATATCTACGCTATCATAATGCAGAGCAAAAGCGCAGATATTGCGTTAAACTCCGTTACAGAGCTTATAGGCGATTATTTTCACCTTGACAGGATAACCATAATCGACCGTGACGATTTTACTCAGGAGCTGTGCTGGTGCAAGGATTACAAGTACCGCCACCTCCCTCTTGAAATAGACGGCGATACCGCACTTGACTGCACCTCGATCCGTGAGGATCTGAGCCTTACGTCATCGGCTTTTTCGGATACGGATACCAACGACCTTGCAAAGTTCGGTATCAAGTCGTATGCTATCTTCAAGCTGATAAATTCGGGCGCTTTTGACAGCCTTATAATGTTCCAGACAATTGAAAAGGAACATAACTGGACACAGCGTGAGCGTAAACAGCTCCGCAACATTTCACAGATAATCTCCTCGCTTATGATGCGTAAGGAAACGCAGGATAAGCTGGAGCAGTCGCAGAAGCGTATGCGTCAGCTTGCCTTTTATGACGCTATCTACAATATTCCGAACCGTGCAAGGCTGAACAAGGATCTTGACAAGATAATGAAGCGTAATACAAAAGGCTCGCTTATCGCTTTCAAAGTCACCAACACACGCACTCTGTCCGCAGTTTACGGTCACACCTATTCGGATATGCTGCTGCGCAGTATCGCTCAGTATCTTAAGGACCTGCCCGTAAAGGACATTGGTGTATATTATTTCACAAATGCGATTTTTATGCTTAATCTTCCGGATTGTACCGACAATGAAGCTAAAAATCTTGTCGAAATGCTGATACACCGTTTTTCAAAGCCGTGGAAATTCGGTGAGGATGAGCATTCAATCCATTGCAGTCTTGGCATAGCGTTCTATCCCGAAAACGGCGAGGATGCAGAGGAGCTTTGCAAGGCGGCAAGCACGGCAATGTACCGTGCAAGAGAATTCAAGCAGAACAGTTATGCTTTCTATTCAGGCTCGCTTGAACGTACAAGAATGTTTGCGGCAAGCCTTGAACAGCATATAAGAGAATGTATAAACGACGGTATGAGGGGCTTTTCACTGCGTTTTCAGCCGTCCTTCAGTGCGGTTGACGGCAGTATAATCGGCTGTGAGAGTTTTGTACGCTGGCACGACGATCAGTACGGCAATATTCCTAACTCAACTTTGTTCCCTATGGCTGAAAATCTCGGCTTATCCCACGTCATAGACGGCTGGGTAATGGAACGTTCGTGCGAATTCTGCAAGGAGATACAGGACGCAGGCTTTGAGAATTTTACCGTCAGCGTAAATCTTACCGCAGGCGAACCGCAATCTGCCGAAATCGTAACTCAGGTACGTCACGCTCTTGAAGAAAGCACACTCCCTCCGTCCTCTCTGATACTCGAAATTCCTGTAAAGGCCAACATTTTCTACAGCGACAGCACCCATATCCTGCACGATCTGCGTAATCTCGGTGTAAATATTGCCATAGACAAATACGGCACGGGGAATATTTCGTTAAAGGTCCTCAAAAACTCATACGTCAACCTTGTGAATCTTCCGGCAAAGCTGTTTATGAATCACGAGGACGAATTTGACACTGAGCTTGTAAGCTCGGTCATCCATCTTGCAAAATGCCGTGAGCTTACCGTATGCGTAAAGGGCATTGAGGACAAGGAACAGCTTGATACCGTGCAGAAGTTCGATATTGACAGGATACAGGGCTACTACTGTTCACGTCCGCTGTCGCTGTCGGAAGCAAAGACAGTATTTACCGAAAGCATAAGAATAAAGGGATGCTGAGCGTATCCTCAGACTGTCGATAAACCCACGCACCGCAAAAATGCAGAAAAGTAAAACGGCGCAAACTAAAAATCCGATAAATAAAAAGAATTTCGCACAGCCGTAAAAAAACGGCTGTGCGAAAGCATTTTTGCTTACTGCGTCAACCGCCCCTCAACGTACCTTTGTACGCCTGTCGGGGCGATTTCCTTGTCTGCGTGTGTTTCTCAACGTCTGCTGCGTGCCGTAAGAACGCAGGATATATTTTAATGTTACTTGTTGAAAAAGTCGAAGAATTGTTGATAATTCTTCGGCTTTTTGTATTTAATTTGAAAATTTGATGTAAAGGACGCTTTTATTTGCAATTCGCTTGAAAAGAGCGCATTTTTCGAGTATAATATACTTATCTGTAATTGTAAAATCGACTGCGGCTGAAACCGCATTTATATTAAAAGGAACACAGCTTTATGAAACTTATTCTAAGCAAAATTAAGACCTATTTCGGAAAACTTGATAAGCTGCTGCTGTTCATGTGTATGGGCATTGCTTCCTTTGCCGTATTTATCCAGTATACCCTTTATGAAAACGATATAAGCTCGGCAGTTACCGCAAGCCAGTATAAGACGCAGATTATAGCCTTTATCGCAGGAATTGTAATAGCGATGGCACTGGCGGCAATCAACTATAAATATCTGGCGAAGCTCTGGTTTATATACGTTCCGCTGGCAATGGGGCTGACATTACTGCTGTTCACCCCTCTCGGAATACAGCGTGAAGGCGCAGATGATATAGGCTGGCTCGATCTCGGTATAATGACGATACAGCCGTCTGAGATACTGAAGCTCGCTTTTATACTTTCGCTTGCCTTTCATCTGTCAAAGGTCGAGGACAGAATGAACGAGCCGATACACTTTATCCTGCTGTGCGTTCACGGAGCGATACCCACACTGCTTATAAGGCAGACGGGCGACGACGGCTCGGCTTTGGTATTCCTGTTCATCTTCATATGCATGATGTTTGCGGCAGGTCTTTCGTGGAAATATCTTGTAATGATAGCAGTGGCTATTCCTCCGGCTGTCTACGTTTTATGGAATTACCTCATGCAGCCGCACCAGCAGAAGCGTTTTCAGGTACTGTGGGACGCACAGATGCAGGAGGACGAGGCACTGGGGATATATATGCAACAGCGTGTGGGAAAAATAGCCTTAGGCTCGGGCGGACTTACAGGGCTTGGGCTTTCGGGAGGAGATTATACCTATGTTCCCGAAATTCACAACGACTTTATTTTTTCGTATATCGGAATGACTATGGGACTGCTCGGCTGTCTTCTGGTGGTAGTGCTTATAGCGACTCTGTCGCTTAAAATCCTTTCAAACGCAAGCGGCGCAAAGGACACTCTAGGCAGACTTATCTGCATAGGCGTATTTGCTCTTATAGTATTCCACACAACAGTAAATATCGGAATGGTACTCGGCATCGCTCCCGTTATCGGCATACCGCTCCCGTTTTTCAGTGCAGGCGGCACATCGGGAATGTGTCTGTTTGTGGCGATAGGGCTTGTGCTGAGCGTAAGCTATCATAATTCAACCAAGTACAGAATGTTCTATACGGAAAAGGATTAAACTCCCTACGGGAGAAAAGATAAAGCAGATAAAGCAAAATGAAAGGAAACGATCATGGCAAAAAAGACAATTCACACCCTTGAGGAGATTTATCCGGAAAGTGCTGTAGCGGCGCAGAGAGAAAGATATGAAAAATCTGCGGAGGAATTCAGGCGCATCTTCGGCGACAGCGACCAGCTTCGTTATTTTTCCGCACCCGGCCGTACAGAAGTCGGAGGCAACCACACCGATCATAATCACGGCAAGGTGCTTGCGGCAAGTGTAAACCTTGACGTTATCGCCGTTGTAGAGCCTACAGACGACAACATCATCACGATAAAGAGCGAGGGCTTCCCCGAAGATTCGGTTGACATATCTGACCTTTCAGTTCACGAGGATGAAAAAAATTCATCTTCCGCTCTTATAAGAGGTGTTGCCGCCGGTTTTAAGAACAACGGCTTTAACATAGGCGGTTTCAGAGCATACACAACATCAAACGTTATGAAGGGATCGGGTCTTTCAAGCTCTGCGGCATTTGAAGTACTTATAGGAAATATACTTTCGGGCATATACAACGCAGGCGGTATCAGTGCGGTGAAAATCGCTCAGATAGCACAGTACGCCGAGAACGAATATTTCGGCAAGCCCAGCGGACTTATGGATCAGATGGCAAGCTCGGTAGGCGGTTTCGTTGCTATCGACTTCAAGAACACACAGGCGCCTATCATTGAGAATATCCCAGTTGATTTCTCGTCATACGGACACGCACTGTGCATAATTGATACAAAGGCAGATCATGCCGACCTTACAGACGAATATGCCGCTATCCCCCGTGAGATGAAGGCTATAGCAGGCTACTTCTCCGCAGAATATCTGCGTGAAATCTCCCGTGCGGATGTAATACTCAATATGGGTATCTTAAGACAGAAGTACGGCGATCGTGCCGTTTTGCGTGCGCTCCATTTCTTCGAGGAAAACGAGCGTGTGGACAAGCTGGTACATTCGCTGAGGCATCAGCATTTCGATGATTTCCTAAGCTCGATAAACGAAAGCGGAAACTCAAGCTACAAGTACTTACAGAATATTTTTGCCGTTTCGGACTATACGCATCAGGCGGTAGGCATAGCACTGAACGTTGCGGAACACGCTCTTACAAGAAAGGGTGCGTGCAGAGTTCACGGCGGAGGTTTTGCCGGTACTATTCAGGCATTTGTTCCGCAGAATATTTTAAAGGAATTTATAGTTGATATAGAAAAGGTATTTGGTGCAGGAAGCTGTCACGTTCTTTCTATTCGTCCCGTCGGAGGTACTGAGGTGGAGATCTGATTGCGACGGGTAAAACAAAACAGCCCTTTCGGGCTGTATAGGCTGTCAAAAAACCTCTATAGTTGATAAAAATGGGGTCGCAGGGGCGCAGCCCCCGACAGGGTCTAGGGGCGGTAGCCCCAGTAATATAGCCCCGGCACGGATGCCGGGCGTGTATGCACAAGGGCTTTGCACGATGCAAAGCCAACCAAGCATACACAGCCTTTCACCTGGGGAAAGGGGTTTGGGGTTAGGGATAGAGAAATTTCACTATTCTTTAAAAAACAGACTTTTTCTACAAGCTGAACAGCCCTTTCGTGCTGTAATGTATATCGTCAGATGACAAACTCCTCATACTCATACTTATGCAACTTGTCCACAAGGGCGGTTACGGCGATGCCGTTTTCGAGGTACTCCTCGCTCAGCACCTTTCCGTGTGAGTGGAGAGCCGCCGCAAGTCCCGACTTGTCATACGGTATCAGCATTTCCATGCGGCTTACCTTGTCGGTAAGATTATCCGATATGGCTTTCAGCAGTTCGTCAAATCCCGTGCCGTTCTTTGCGGAAATCATTACGGTATTTTCTGCGGGCGGCAGTTCATAATCGAGCTTGTCGCATTTATTGAGAACGGTTATTACCGGTATTTCGCCGCATCCAAGCTCCGACAGCAGAGAAAGCGTTGTTTGTGCTTTTTCTCTTGCCTCAGGATCGGACGCATCGCAGACGTGCAGGATAATATCCGCACTTGCCGCTTCTTCAAGCGTTGACTTGAACGCTTCTACAAGGTGGTGAGGAAGCCGTCTTATAAGCCCTACGGTATCTACAAGCGTAAGACTTCTTCCGTCGGGCAGTTCTATTGCCCTTGATGTAAGATCCAGCGTTGCGAACAGCTTGTCCTCTGCAAGAACACCTGCGCCTGTAAGTGCATTGAGCAGAGTTGATTTTCCGGCATTCGTATATCCTACGATAGCGCCGACGCATACGCTGTCTTTCTTACGGCGGCGGCGTGACAGATCACGGCGTTTTTCAAGTTCTTTAAGTTCATCGCTGAGTTTTTCTATTCTGCGTCTTATGTGACGGCGATCGGTTTCAAGCTGGGTTTCACCCGGTCCTCTCGTTCCTATACCGCCGCCAAGACGTGACAATGACGTACCTATTCCCATAAGACGTGGCAGACGGTATTTAAGCTGAGCCAGTTCAACCTGAAGCTTTCCCTCGTTTGTCACTGCTCTGCCGGCGAATATGTCAAGGATAAGCATTGTGCGGTCGATAACACGCACCGAGGTTATATCCTCGATATTGCGTATCTGGCTTGAGCTTAGCTCCATATCAAATATAATAAGCTGTGCGTCAAGATCCTTTGCGGCGGCACTGAGTTCTTCGATCTTGCCCTCGCCCAGAATTGTCGCACTTTCGATAGCAGGACGTTTCTGAATAATACGGCACACTGTCACCGCACCTGCGGTTTCAGCCAGTTCTTCAAGCTCGTCCATAGATATTTCCGCATCATATTCGCCGGTATCTACTCCTGCGAGTATGGCACGGGTCGATTCGTTTTCCTTTAAGATCGGATTGTTTACGGTTGATTCGTTCATAATGTTCCTTTCCGGTTTATAAATAATCAATAATAAAGTAAATTTATGCGGTAATCCGCAAAAGGTGGTAATCTTTATGAAGTTCAAAGAATACGACGTAATAATTGTCGGCACAGGCGTTTCAGGTCTTTATGCCGCACTCAACCTTGACAGCAGTATGCAGATACTTATGCTCTCAAAGCGTGAGCTGACGCTGTGCAACTCGGCTCTCGCACAGGGCGGTGTCGCCGCTGTAATGGACACGTCAAACGACAACTACGAACTGCACATCAAGGATACTCTTATAGCCGGCGGCTACAAGAACAATATCGACAATGTACGCATACTTGTCGAGCAGGGTCCGAAGGACGTTAAGAATCTGCTCAATTACGGAGTTGACTTTGACAGAAAGCAGGACGGCTCAATCGACCTTACCCTTGAGGGCGGTCACTGCCGTCACAGAATCGCTCACCACAAGGACAGCACCGGCTTTGAGATAGTTACTTCGCTTATCGAGGGCGTAAAGAAGCTGTCCAATGTCACGATTCTTGAAAACACTCACCTGCTCGGTCTTACCAAGCGAGGCGACGATTTCCTGTTTGATGTGCTTCACGAAGGAAAGCACAGTTATTATACCACAAAGAACACCATACTTGCAACAGGCGGTATAGGCAGAGTTTACGATTATACAACAAACTCTGCGATAGCAACGGGCGACGGCATACAGTTTGCTTATAATATGGGGGCTGATATTCAGCATTTAAGCTATGTGCAGTTCCACCCCACAGCCTTTGCCGACCACGAAAACCGTGAGTGCTTCCTTGTATCCGAGGCGGTACGAGGCGAGGGCGCATATCTGCTCAACTGCAACAAGGAACGTTTCATGCACAAGTATGAGCCTGAACGTAAGGAGCTTGCTCCCCGTGACGTAGTTTCAAAGGATATGATGAAAGAGCAGAAGGAAACGGGCAGTGACAAATTCTATCTTGATATTTCGTACAAGGATCCCGAATTTATCAAAAACCGCTTCCCTATGATATATAACAAGGTTCTTGAAAAGGGCTACGATATGACCAAAGAGCCTATCCCGATATACCCCTGCCAGCACTATCTTATGGGCGGTATCGGCGTAAACGGACACGGCGCTACGAATGTAAAGGGTTTATATGCCGCAGGAGAATGTGCGCATACCGGCGTTCACGGCATCAACCGCCTTGCAAGCAATTCTCTGCTTGAGGCGCTGGTATTCAGCCGTCTTATCGCAGAGGACATAAACAAGAACAATACCCACAGAGAACTTGGAACGCTTGAGGCTGATTATCCCTCGCCCGACGGCAAGCCGCTCCCTAAGGGAATACGCACCGAGATAAGACACATAATGCAACGTTCTTATTTCGTTGTACCGGACTATGTTGAAGCGGCAAAGGATATAAAGCGTGTAACGGAACTGAAGAATCTGCTCGATAACGGCGGTTTTGAGGTAACTCCAGACTATATCGAAGCAAAATCACTGACGACAGTTGCTTACATAATCCTCAGCGAAGTAGTTGCAGAGGGAAAGGAAAAGGGCATTATATAATGAAATTATTACAGTTTTACGTTGACGATCTGATAAAAAGAGCGATAACAGAGGATATAAACTACATAGACAGCACCACCGACCTGCTTATTGACGAGGACGATATTTCGGAGGCATATTTTGTATCAAAGGCCGACGGCGTTCTTGCGGGAATTGATGTTGCAATGCGTGTGTTCACATTACTTGACGACACTATCGAGATGAATATTCATTTCAAGGACGGCGACGCTATAAAGAAGGGCGATGTTATCGCAGAGTTCAGGGGTCACACCTGCGCTATGCTGAAGGCGGAGCGTACAGCGCTCAATCTTTTACAGCATATGAGCGGTATTGCAAGCTACACCAACAAGTGCGTAAAGGCAGTCGAGGGTACTGATGCTTCTATCGCAGATACGAGAAAAACGCTCCCCGGCTTACGTCCTTTGCAGAAATACTCCGTAGTGGCAGGCGGCGGAAGAAACCACCGCTACAATCTTACCGATGCGGCAATGCTCAAGGACAACCACATTGACGCATACGGCGGTATAACACAGGCTGTTACCGCTCTGCGTAAAAAAGCGGGACATATGCTTCAGATCGAGGTCGAGGTGCGTAACTTTGACGAACTGAACGAGGCGCTTGCGGTAAAGGCAGACGTTATTATGCTTGATAATATGAGCTGTGAGGATATGAAGAAAGCGGTAGAGATAACCGCAGGCAGAGCAAAGCTGGAAGCCAGCGGAAACGTAACGCTCGACAATATCCGTGACGTTGCGCTGACGGGCGTTGATATAATCAGCCTCGGTGCGCTTACTCACAGTGTGACAGCTTTTGATATTTCGATGAAGTGGAAGAAAAAAGCATGACCAACTGTGATTGTTGCGTAAACTATGTTTATGACGATGAGTACGACTGCTACACCTGCCTTGTAAATCTTGACGAGGATGAAATGCGCCGTTTTATAACGGGCGACAACTACAACTGTCCGTATTTCAGAAACGATGATGAATATGAACTTGCAAGAAAGCAGTAACGCTGAAAGGAAAAGCTATGACAAAGATACCGAGAGGTGACAAATCATATATCGGAAAGACTGTCACTGTGACGGTTGACCGACCGATAGGCACGCATCACCCAAAGCACCCGGAGATAGTATATCCGATAAACTACGGCTATGTCGAGGGGCTTCTCGGCGGTGACGGCGAGGAACAGGACGTATATATTCTCGGTGTTGATAAGCCCGCCAACAAGGCAGAGTGCGTTATCATCGCAACTGTTATGCGTACAGACGATAACGAGGACAAGTGGATAGGAGTACCGTCTGAGCTTGTCGGCTCTGAGCTTTGCTGTGAGTGCAATATATTAAATGCCGTTCATTTTCAGGAGCAGTTCCACACCTCCGAGATATTCGCCTTATATGAAAAGACCTGCGGTGCGGTAATGTACACAGGAAGCGGCGATGACCGCAGATATTTTCTTATCAAGAACAACAGCGGTCATATCGGCTTTCCGAAGGGTCACATCGAGTACGGCGAAAATGAGCGTGAGACCGCTCTGCGTGAGGTTTTCGAGGAGTGCGGACTTAAAGCGGAATTAGATGAAGATTTCCGTGCGGAGTACACATTCCATACACTTGACAACACCGAAAAGACAAGCGTATTCTTTGCAGGAAGGTTTGACAGGGATGCCGCCGTGAAGATTCAGCAGGAAGAGGTAATAGGCGACTGGCTGTTAAGCTACGGGGAGGCTATGAACAAGCTGAACTGGGAGCAGGACAAGGCGATTTTAAAAGCCTGCGAGGAATATCTCAATTCAAAGCAGAATTAATTATATATCTGTAAAAATACCCTTGCGAAACGTTTTGGAGTTTGCAGGGTATTTCTTTATATTTTTGCATATAGAAAAGGACGGGCAGAACCCGTCCTTTCAGGCTGTCAAAAAACCTCCTGCTTATCTAAAAAATAGGGTCGCAGGGGCGGAGCCCCCGACAGGGACTAGGGGCGGTAGCCCCAGTAAAATCCCCCTTTCCCCAGGAAAGGGGGCAGGGGGATAGGGATAGTGAGTTAGAAGTTTGTTTCAAAAATAGACTTTTTCTACAAGCTAAAAGGACGGGCAAAACCCGTCCTTTGAAAAAGCGTATTCAGCGCAGAACTTACTTGAGTTCGATCTTAGCGCCAGCCTCTTCGAGCTTAGCCTTGATTTCCTCAGCTTCAGCCTTAGAAGCGCCTTCCTTGATAGCCTTAGGAGCAGCTTCAACGAGCTCCTTAGCTTCCTTAAGACCAAGACCGCAAACGTCCTTAACTGCCTTGATAACAGCCATCTTAGCATCACCGAATGATGCGAGAACTACGTCAAATTCTGTCTTTTCTTCAGCTGCTGCTGCGCCGCCTGCTGCGGGGCCTGCTACTGCAACTGCTGCTGCAGATACACCGAATTCTTCTTCGAGAGCCTTAACGAGCTCATTGAGCTCTAATACTGATAAGCCCTTTACTTCTTCAATCATAGCTAAAATTTTCTCTGAAGCCATTTTAATTATCCTCCGTTAATATGTTTTCATTGTTTGTGTTACGGCAGGTTTATGCTGCCGATTTTGTCCGTACAGAAATTATTCTGCTGATTCGGACTGCTTCTTCTCGATTTCGCTTACTGCGATAGCGAGCTTCTGGATAGGGGACTGAAGCATAAATACCAGCTGTGCAAGCAGTGTTTCCTTTGTAGGAAGCTTTGCGTATGCAACAACTTCGTCCTTGCTGATGCCCTTACCGTCAACGAATCCCTTCTTGATTGAGAATGATCCGTTGCTTGCTTCTTCCTGCTTGTACAGGATCTTAGGAGCAGTTACGATGTCTTCCTCTGCGAGTGCGAGAGCTGTTGTTCCTTCGAGAACATCCTCAATACCCTCAACGCCTGCCATCTCAGCTGCACGCTTTAAAAGAGTGTTCTTAACTACGAAGTAGTCGATACCTGCCTCACGAAGTTCCTTTCTCAGAACTGTGTCATCGGCAACTGTGATACCGCTGTAATCAACGAGCACACCGCAAGCGGACTTCTTGAGCTTTTCAGCGAGTTCAGCAACGTAATTCTGCTTTACCTGTAAAACTTTCTCACTAGGCATATTGTTTTCTCCTTTCGTGATTTACTGTTCGTAAAAAGGAAAAACATTTAATAAAAATGCCCTCCTCTGTAAGACAGAAAAGGGCAGAAAATTCAGTATTCTTCCCATTCCTCGGCAGGTGAGCATATGCTCGTTAGCGGTAAACCGACCTGCTGTCTTTAGAACAGCGTGATCATTATATCATATTAAAATGCGGTTGTCAAGTAGTTTGACGTAATTTTTTATTTGTCGATATGTGAAAAACACGGCGGGAGGGTTTACGGCTGTCAGAACGCCGATTGACCGCACACCGAAGAAATACCGGAATCTTAAGAAAACGATTATCGTAGCGGGTATGAATAAAGCCGTTCACAGAGCCGTTTTTCAGCTCTGCGAACGGCTTTTTGCTTATCGCTGGGATATTATGACGCTTATCGGAGTAATCTTATTTAATCAGTCCGTATTTGCAAGTGCCGATATACTTAAAACCGTCCGATGATACTTGATACAGCAGAATTGTGTTGTTATCGTCATTAGGATCTACATCTGTGTCATCATTCCAGACGTATGCTCCGACGTAACCGTAATATATATTTGTCGTGCCGGTTTCCTTCTGTATCATAGACGTATATACCGCTCCGTTTCCGGTCATACTTATAATATCAAACATTCTGTCGTATTTGTTTGTTTTTGATGCCGCCTTTCCGCTCTTTATATCGGCAATATCAAGCTCATCGAGATATGTAAGAGATAAGGTTTTATTTTTCAGCGGCTTGTTGTTATTGTCGGTAATAAAGCAGCTTTCTTTATGCGGGTCTATTGAAATATAACCGAATTTGTCGTAATTATCCCTTGTCACAGGCTGAGTGACCGTTATTACGGAATCCTCGGCATATTCGCCGGTCACCTTTTTAAATTCATCGTAGCCGACATACGGTTTTGTGCATTTTATGGTTTTATCGCCATTGCTGAACGACACTTCACGGTAAATAACATCGGATATGTTGTAATAATCCTTGTTATTTATTATGAAATGCAGGGTGTTGCCGTTTCCGTTTGCATAGATTTTTCTGACGCAACCGTCCTCGCCCTTGCCGTAATCCTTTATCACAGCTCCTGTAAACCATCCGTCTGTGATATCTGTGTCGCAAAGCTCATATTTCTTACCGTTGACTTCCATGCTTTCATAATACATATCCGCAAGGTCTGACAGGGTGAAATCGCTTGTTTCGCCTACGACCTCAAATTTTCCGGCAGAGAGCGTGCCGTTAGTCAGGTCTACATTTATAACGCTGTTACTGCTCTTTTCGGTTACGGTGAATACCGTAAAGCCGTTGTCGCCTGTAGGCTTCATCATAGGACCGCCTATAACGTATGTGCCGTAATCAAGGCTCTTGAAGGTGTAATCACTGCCGTTTGTGTTGATAAACGGCACTTCCGAAATTTTGAGTTCTTCTATTTTTATAACTTCGTTGTTTGTAAGGAATGCCTTGTCGACCTTATAATAGAACAGCATACCCTTATCGAGATAGGCGGCACTGCCTTTCATTCTGAGAGTAACATTTTCTGCCGTGTCCGACGGTGCGGGGGCAGGTCTTGGAGTGGTCGATGTTGTCGGTGCTTTTGATGCTGCGGTAGTTGTCGTGGTTGCGGTAGTTGTTGTGGTTGCTGTGGTTGTTGTGGTTGTGGTGGTTGTTGTGGTTGTGGTGGTTGTTATTGCGGTGGTCTGAGGTGCGGTGGAAGTTGCGGAAACTGTTGTTCCTGCTTTGGTTTCTTCCGGCTTTGATGAGCTGTCACTGTCACCCACCACAGAGGTTATATCAATGGTTTTTGCGTCTGTTCCCGCTTTGTTTTCAATTCCGAAATTGAACATATAATTATTGTAGTAAGTATAATTCAAAAATATATAGTCATAAGGCGAAACGACTATACGGAGTTTTCCGTCAACATACTTCATGGATATATATTCAAGCTCAAACGTTTTGCTGTTGTCTGCGCCGTCTTTTGCGGTAAGCGATAACAGGATCAGAGAATTATGACTTTCATCGGTATAAAATGCCGTGCAATACTGCGTATGCGCCGAGTACAGCTCTGGTCTAGGAAACTCTTTGTCTATATTTATGCCGAACTTTGATTTTGTGTTATTTTTATCCGCCGGCTGGATATAATCGGGACAGTACTCAAAAAAATATTCTTCAAATTTGTCCGAGTTACCCCCTGTGTATACCTGTGATACAGCGTTGATAAATTCCTCTGTGGTGTCAAACCCGAAATATGCTTTATCGGCATAATAAAAGCGTGCGTCATTATAAGAAGTTCTGCCTGTAAAGTAGTTGGCACTGTTGTTTTTGAACTTTTCAATTTCCTGCGCACTCATATCCGATGATATGCCGACTGCCTCGTTAATATTGGAAAAAATAATATATTTATTCGTAATGTCAATTGCATTATCGAACAGATCAAGTATTTCGCTCTGAACCTGCTTATCCGTGCAGAAAATGCTGTCAAAATCATCTGCCGCATAGATTTCTGTATTAACAGCCGTTGTTATGTCTACCGGGAAATATGTTATTCTGCCAAGCTGTGCCCAGAATGTCTTGTCATCAACAAAAGTCATTCCGCTCTTTTCGGAATGTACCTTTGTGTTTTCCGAAGGCGTAATAACACTGTCGGCGGCGCTGTTGTCGCCTATTGATACGTTTATAGGTCCGCCCTGATTGTTTGTTACCGCAAAATGTATACCGACACCTGCCGTGCCTGCTGCGACAACTACTGCGGCGGCCGCTGCGGCATAACGTTTTATCTGCGGTATGAAGCTGCGTTTCTTGTCGCTTTGCAACAGCCTGTCAAGGCCGTTTTTCTTCTGCTCGTCTGTAGCGTTTACTTCATCGAATGCCTGTTTAATTGTCATTTTATTCAACGCTCCTTTCATCACTGAGGACATTTCTCAGCCGCTCCCTCGCTTTCTGCAATCTTGTGCGGACCGCAGAAGAGCTTATATGCAGCATCTGTCCTATTTCTTCGCTTGAGTATCCGTCATAATAGAACAGATACACAGGTATTTTCAGCTTGTCGGGCAGTTTTGAAAGCTCGCTGAGAAGCTCTTTTGCTTCATTGCTTATATTGCTGTCGGGAATATTGTCGTTGAGCGGCTCGTTTTTTCTGCACGCCGCCTTGAGCATATTCTTGCAGATATTTGAAGCAACACGGATAAGCCATGCTTTTTCGTGATTTTCGCTTTCAAACTGTTTTCTTGTTTCGATTGCTTTCAGAAAAGCGTTATGTACAGCGTCTTCTGTATCCTGTATATTTTTCATATACATATAGCACACCCTGTAGAGAGTGTCGAAATTGCGTTCATAAAGCTCTCTTATGCTCTCGGAAGAATAATCTGACGTCATAAATCGTTCCCCCTGAGTTTTTTCTCTTTGAATGTAATACAACTGACAGATGTGTTTTGTCTGTCGGAGAATAAAAAAATGCGGTTGAAAGTTCAACCGCAACAGCTTGTAGAAAAAATCTGTTTTTGAAACAAACTTCTAACTTACTATCCCTATCCCCAAACCCCTTTCCCCGGGAAAGGGGCTATATTACTGGGGCTACCGCCCCTAGACCCTGTCGGGGGCTACGCCCCTGCGACCCCATTTTTATATAATCAAGAGGTTTATCGACAGCCTGAAAGGACGGGAAAACCCGTCCTTTATATCATCTTTCTTCTCTGAAGTACGCTTCACCGAGTGCCTTAGGCGGCTGATTCTCTTTCTTCTTTCTCATTGCTATGAAAATCAGCACTATAATGGTGGCGATGTAAGGGAGCATTGTTAAAAACTGCGAGGGTATCTGTATCTCCCAGCCCTGCATCTTGTAGTTTAAACCTCTCAGCATACCGAAAAGGTAGGCGGCGAATATCGCCTTGAGGGGATTCCATGTACTGAATATGATGAGAGCAACGGCTATCCAGCCTGCGCCTGCCGTAACGTTATCCTGCCAGGTTGTCAGGAATGCGGTTGACAGATAAGCGCCGCCGAGTCCGCAAAGGAAACCTCCGAGCAGAATATTTATATACTTATGGAGCGTAACATTTATACCCGAAGCATCAGCCGCACCGGGATTTTCGCCTATCGCCCTTACATAAAGTCCGAGCTTTGTCTTGTTGAGGTAGAAATACGCAAGCACGGCTATGACAAGTCCGAGCCATACATATATATCCTGCGAGAAAACAGCCTCGCCGAGAACGGGTATTTTGCTGAGAACAGGTATTTCTACAGGGCGGAATGCCGAGCTTACCGACTGGGGTATCTGTTCGCTTGATACCCAGCCGCCTATAAGACCGGAAACGCCCGTGCCGAATATGGTCAGCACAAGACCGGTAACGACCTGATTTCCTCTGAGCGTGACGGTTATAAAGGCATATATAAGCGCACCTGCCGCACCCGTAGCACCTGCCGCCAGCATAGCGAGCAGAGGATTTCCCGTAGCACACGCAACTGCGAAGCCGAGCGACGCACCCATAAGCATCATACCCTCGACACCGAGGTTCATATGACCTACCTTTTCACAAAGTATACCGCCGACAATGGCAAACAGTATCGGAGTACCTGTCTGAATAGCAGTCTGTAAAAACAGACCTATCTGATGAAGAATCTCCATTATTCAGCCTCCTTTACTGCGGTATGCTTGCGAAGCGATATTTTATAGTTTATAAAGAACTCACACGCAAGAACGAAGAATATTATGACACCCTGCATTATTTCCGTAATGGACGAGGGTATCTTCATTACCTGAAGCGAGCTTCCGCTCTGGAGAAGTATCGAGAACATAAACGACGCAACCACGATAACGGGCGGCTTCAGCTTTGCAAGCCAGGCGGTGATTACCGCAGTAAAGCCAAGACCTGCCGACATTGAATCGGTTATCGACTTCTCAACGGCGCTCGACTGCATAAAGCCTGCCATTCCGCAAAGACCGCCGGAGATAAGAACTGCAATCACCAGTATTTTAACCGTATTCATACCGGCATATTTTGCTGTGGTTTCGCTTTCGCCGATAACGTCAATCTGATAACCGAGCTTTGTGTAGCGGAGCAATATCGTCATAATAATTACGAGTACCAGCATTATTATCCAGCCTGCGTGAATGCCGAATACATCGGGCAGTACCGCATTTTCCGAGAAGTTAGGCACCTTTGCCGCACCGAGTGCCGCAGGGTCTTTCCACGGGCCGTATTGCAGATAGCTTATAAAGGCTATCGCTATATAGTTCATCATCAGCGTTACAAGCGTTTCGCTCGCACCGAACTTAGCTTTGATAACCGCAGGGATAAGCGCCCATAAGCCGCCGCAGACAAAGCCTGCAACGCACATAAGCGGTAAAAGGAGTATCGGCGGCAGATCGGGACACATAAAAGCCATTGATGCCGCACCGAATGCGCCCATATAGAACTGACCCTCAGCGCCGATATTCCAGAACTTCATTCTGAACGCTATCGCTATACCGAGCGAAAGAGTGGTAAGCATTATCGTTTTGTTCATAACGTCCTTGAAACGCTTGAACGGGGTCTGTATTATTTTGCCGAAAACCTTGAAAGGATCATAACCCATTATGGCAAGAACAATGCCGATAAATATCAGCGACAGCACGATAGCGCCTATTCTTATAAGAACGTCAACGAGCTTTGATGTGCCTTTCTGCCGCTTTGAAATCTGTATCATGCTCATACGGCCTTCTCCTCTCCCTTGTTGATATGGTCGCCCACCATCATAAGACCTATGTCTTCCTTAGTGACGGTCGTGGGGTCTACTATGTCGATTATCTCACCGTCGTGTATTACCATAAGTCTGTCGGAAATGCTTTTCAGCACGTCAAGATCCTCGCCTATGAACAGCACGGCAACGCCTTTTTTCTTCTGCTCGTTTAACATATGATATATATTGTATGACGCACCTATATCAAGACCTCTTACGGGATAGGCGGTTATAAGCACCTTGGGCGAGAGCCATATTTCTCTGCCGAGAAGCACCTTCTGTATATTACCGCCGGACAGCTTCTTTACCGTGTAGTTTACAGATGGGGTGTAAATATCAAAATCATGTACTATCTGCTCTGCGAGCTTCTTTGCAAACTTGCTGTCTATGAACGGGCCGGGATTATGATTATAGGACTTTAAGATAACGTTGTTCGTTATGCTCATTCCTGCCACAAGCCCCATACCGAGTCTGTCCTCGGGGACAAAGCTCATACTGATGCCCTTGCGGATTATCGCTCTGGGATCAAGTCCCTTTATGCTGTCGCCGTCAAACTCAATATCGCCGTCGGTCATTTTGTCAAGACCTGCGATTATCTCGCAAAGCTCCTTCTGACCGCTTCCTGCTATACCTGCGACACCGAGTATCTCACCGCCGTATACGTCAAAGTTCACGTTATCAAGCACGTTTACGCCGTCTGTGTTTTTCTTCGTGAGATTTTTCACGGAAAGCATCGGCTTTGCGTTATAGTCACAGCACTGCGGACGCTCTATTTCAAGAGTTACCGCCTTGCCGACCATCATCTCGGTAAGCTGTTGGGGGGTGGTTTCGCTCGTCTTTACCGTACCGATACATTCGCCCTTACGCAAAACGGTAACACGGTCGGAAATATCCATAACCTCCGCCATCTTATGAGTGATAATGATTATCGTACAGCCCTGCTCTTTCATCTTTCTGAGAATAGCAAACAGTGCGGTTATCTCCTGCGGGGTAAGCACCGCTGTAGGCTCGTCAAGGATAAGAACGTTAGCGCCTTGGTAGAACGCCTTCATTATCTCTACAGCCTGTTTTTCGCTGACAGACATATTGTATATCTTCTTGTCGGGGGTAACGTTAAGGCCGTATTTCTCGTTCAGCTTGTTCACATGGTGAGCCATGCGCTTTTTCGATGTGACAAAATGCTTTATGTGACCCATTACCACGTTTTCTGCGGCGGTCATTACATCGACCAGCTTGAAGTGCTGATGTACCATACCGATGCCTGCCTTTATAGCGTCACCGGGTGAGCCGAAGTGCATCTTTTTACCGTCAATCGAGATAGTACCGCTGTCGGGCGTATATATGCCGCTGAGCATATTTACAAGGGTACTCTTGCCCGAACCGTTTTCGCCAAGCAGGGCAAGTATCTCGCCCTTGTATACGTCAACGGAAATATCCTTGTTTGCGTATACCGAGTCAAACGATTTGGTTATGTGTTCAAGTTTTATATAAGGGTCTGCCATATAACCTCCTTGAAAATAGCGATTTGTCTTTTTAAAACATCGCAGATATTCCGGTGCTTTAAAAAGACAAATCGGGCAGCCGCAATGGACTGCTCGTATTGTCTTTAATAGTCTTAAGATTCTGTGACCTGTAGATTATGCGGGGATAGTACCTGTTACACCCTTTACAAACCAGTTCATGTTCCAGATCTCGTCATCTGTCATCTTAACGCCGTCTTCAACCTTCTTGTTGCCTTCCTGATCGTAAAGAGGGCCTGTGAAGGGTTCGAGTGTGCCGTCAATGATAGCCTTCTTAGCTGCATCGACCTTTTCCTGTGTGCCTTCTGCGCAGAGGTCTGTCAGCTTGTCAAGGTATGTCATGTTAGCGGCAAGACCTTCCCAGTATGCACGGCTTGTCCATGTACCGTCCATAGCCTTCTTTACATCGTCTGTGTAGAATGTCTTCCAGTCGAAGCAAGCGGCTGTGAGGTAAGCCTTGGGAGCAGCGTCTGATGTGGGGAAGTTGTAGCCGATGCAGTATGCGCCCTTTTCTTCAGCGGCAACCTGAGGAGCTGTTGTATCCTGGTGCTGAGCGATTATGTCAACGCCCTTGTTGAGAAGCTCAAGTGCTGCCTGCTTTTCAACAGTGGGGTCATACCATGTATCTGTGAATACTACTTCTACCTTAGCATCGGGGTTTACAGACTGTACACCGAGTGTGAATGCGTTGATACCACGGATAACCTCGGGGATACCCTTAGCGGCAACATAACCGATGTAGTTCTTCTTTGTCTTCATACCTGCAACGATACCTGCAAGGTAACGAGCCTGATATACCTTACCGAAGTAGGTTGACATATTGTCTTCTCTCATATAGCCTGAGCAGTGAGCAAACTTTATATTGGGATGCTCTTTTGCCATCTGGTCTGTACCTTCCATAAAGCCGAATGAGTTTGTGTAGATAAGGTTGCAGCCTTCATCGATAAGTGTCTGGATAGCTTCCTTAGTGTCGGCAACGGTTTCGGGTACGTCCTCAACGTAGAAGGTCTTTACACCCATAGCCTCAACTGCAAGTCTGCCTGCATCGTGAGCCTGTGTGTAACCGCCGTCGTTGATCTTGCCGATGTAAACAAAGCCTGCTACAACATTGCTCTTGGCTGTGCTGTCGCCTGTGCTCTGTGCGTCGGAAGTCTTGCTTTCATCCGTACCGCTTGTTGCGGCATTGCCGGAGCAGCCTGTGAGTCCTGCTGTAAGTGCGCAGGTTGCCGCCAGTAAAATGGCGATAAGTTTCTTTTTCATGTTTTTCCTCCCTATTAAAACAGTAAAAGATATATTAACGGCATTTTGCCGCTAAATACGGTTATTATGCTCAGTGTCTGAAAATACAGCCGCCGTCAACGCTCATCGAGTCAACTATTGCGAGCGATTCTACTCTGATGCCTTTCGAGCGGACAAGGTCTCCGCCCTTCTGGAAGCCCTTTTCTATAACGATACCTGCGCCTGCTATACTTGCGCCTGCGCCCTTTACTATGTCGATAAGGCCGAGTAAAGCACAGCCGTTTGCAAGGAAGTCGTCGATTATAAGCACGTTGTCATCGGGCGACAGGAACTTCTTGCTGACTATTACGTTATATGTACGCTTGTGCGTAAAGCTCTCGATAGATGTGGAATATACCTCGCCGTCTATGTTTACGCTCTGCGCCTTCTTCGCAAATACGACAGGACATCCGAAATACTGCGCCGTAACGCACGCAATGCCGATGCCCGACGCTTCTATAGTCAGTATCTTGTTTATGCTCTTGTCGGGGAACAGTCTGCGGAACTCCTTGCCGATCTCGTTGTAAAGCTCAATATCCATCTGATGATTGAGAAAGCTGTCAACCTTGAGTACGTTTCCCTCTTTTACTATACCGTCCTTGTTTATGCGTTCTTCCAGTAACTGCATTTTACATTTCCTCCGTTTATTTCAGTAATTCACGTCCCATAAGTACGCCCATTACAGACGCCATCATAAGTCCTCTTGTCCAGCCGCTTGAGTCGCCTAAGCAATGCAGTCCCTTTACGTTCGTGTTGAAATGCTCGTCCATCTTTATACGGTTGCTGTAGAATTTAAGCTCGGGTGAATATAAAAGCGTTTCACGGCTTGCAAAACCGGGAACGACCATATCCACAGCCTTTATGAAATTGATAATGTTGGTCATTGTACGGTAAGGCATAGCCGCCGTGATGTCGCCTGCAACCGCATCGGGCAGGGTGGGTCTTACGTTGGAGAAATTAAGCTCCTTGGGCCATGTACGCTTTCCGTCAAGAATATCGCCGTAACGCTGTACAAGAATGTGACCGTTACCGAGCATATTGGTAAGCTCGCCGACCTTCTTCGCATATTCGATAGGCTGGTTGAACGGTACGCTGAAATTGTGTGAGCAAAGTATAGCAAGGTTTGTGTTGTTGCTCTTAAGCTCTTTATATGAGTGACCGTTTACAACGGCTAAATCGTTATCGTAGTTCTCCTGACTCACAAATCCGCCGGGGTTCTGGCAGAATGTACGCACCTTGTTCTTAAACGGCAGAGGATAGCCGATGAGTTTTGACTCGTAAAGGACGGCGTTTATCTCCTCCATTACCTCGTTTCTGACTTCCACTCTTACGCCGATGTCAACAGTACCCGGTGTATGCTCTACATTATGCGCCTCGCAGGTCTTTTCGAGCCAGTCTGCACCCTTACGGCCTGTTGCGACTACTATCTCGTCGCCGTATATGGTTTCCTGTTCGCCGCCGTCACGGGCATTTGAAATGATAACACCCTTACATACGCCGTTTTCTATTATAATATCCTCGCAGTTCTTGCCGAACAGCACCTCAACTCCGCTTTCGATAAGATACTTTTCTATCTTGAAATAAAGTTCGTGCGCCATTTCCGTTCCTAAGTGGCGGATAGGACAGTCAACCAGCTTCAGGTTTGCGTTTATGGCTTTCTTCCTTATATCTCTTATCTTGTCGGGGTCGCTTACGCCCTCAACGTGCTTATCCGCACCGAATTCAAGATATATCTTGTCTGTGTAGTCGATGGTTTCCTGTGCAAGCTCCTCACCGATAAGTTCGGGGAGCGTTCCGCCGACCTCGCATGACAGCGACAGCTTGCCGTCCGAGAATGCGCCTGCACCCGAAAAGCCCGTTGTGATATGGCAGTAGGGCTTACAGTTCATACAGTGCTTTGTTTTTGCCTTAGGACAGCTCCTTTTCTCTACCGAAGCGCCCTTTTCGATTATCAGAATTTTTTTATCTGAGCCGTTTCTGACCATTTCAATTGCGGTGAAGATGCCCGCAGGTCCCGCTCCTACAATTACTACATCGTATTTCAATTACTTTTCTCGCCTTTCCGCTTTGCAACAATAAGGCGTTTTACCGCTCCTTTGCAGAAAAACGCCGAATTTACATTAATATAATTATTTTGACACAATTCGAGCCTAAAGTCAATATCAAACCGACACAAAAATGAACTTTTGTGAATAATTTTTGTATCGCTTCCGGTAAAGCGAAGAATATAGTACAATTTACAGCTAATTTAGCACAATACAGTAAAATAATACAAGATGGGCTTGACAAAAAAACATAATATGCTATTATAAAGGTAATAGCAAATGCAATGCTTTAGCAATGCCTGCAAATTGAAAGGAGTCCACTTTATGACCAAGATCGGAAAACGTATCATTATCATCGCAATACCTGTGGCAGTATCAGCCGTTTTGCTGTTATCATCTGTCTTTTCTGCGGCAAAATTCAACACCTTCAACTGTTTTTCTTCGTTCCCTGCATTTTTCGGGATCATAAGCGGCTCGGAGAATGCGACAGAGATAGACGGCGGAAAAATTATAATGTGTCCGCCTGCGGATTCTGTTGAAAAGCTGACAGATTATCTGAAAGATAAAGGCATTGAGCGTGACCCCGAAAATGATATGGGCGGCAGGATCGGCTTTATCGAAAACGGTGAAAAAATTCAGTTTGCATCCCGTATAAACGGTTATTACGGGTTGTTCACAAGGGTGTAAGGCGATAATAAAATTTGACAGCCTGACTGTGTCTGTTTCAGGCACAGTCAGGCTGTCGAAAAACCTATATATTTTTGAAAATGGGGTTTGGGGCGTAGCCCCAAGCGGGGTGAGGGCGGCAGCCCCACACTCAGCCACGGCACGGATGCCGTGCGTGTATGCCCAAGGGCTTTGCACGATGCAAAGCCAACCAAGCATACACAGCCCTTCACCACGGGGAAGGGGTTTGGGGTTTCGGCAAGGATGCCGAGATAGAACGCCCAAAGGCTTTGCAGGACGCAAAGCCCACAAAGCGTTCTTATAGGGATAGAGGATTTGCTCTATTTTTATAAAAATAGACTTTTTCTACAAGCAAAACTGTGTCTGTTTCAGGCACAGTTTTTATTTTTTGCAGAAAAACTCTTGACAATAGTCCGAAATCGGATTATAATATCTCTCAGTCCGATTTCGGACTTAACCATTTGCCGACAAGGAGAATCAGCTTGGATAATAAAAACAACAGAAAAAAACTGTATGAATATAATAATGTACTGAAATCAATAGATGATTGCTACAGGAATATAGCAAAGCGCTACGGGTTTTCGGAAGCGGCTTTCTGGACACTGTACACACTGCGTATGGAGCCGGGCAACATAACGCAGAGCGATGTCTGCACCGTGCTGTATCAGCCTAAGCAAACGGTGAACTCCGCACTGAAAAAGCTCGAAAGCGAGGGGTATATAACGCTTACTCCGGCAGGTGCGCACACAAAGAATATCAGCCTTACAAAAAGCGGAACAAAGCTGTGCGAACAGACGGTAGATAAGGTGATAGAGGCGGAATGCGCCGCACTCGGCAATATGACAGATGAAGAAAGTGAGAATATGACTGCGCTTATGAAGCTGTACAGCGTACTTCTTAAAAGTCAGACGGCAAAAATATAAAGATACAAAAGGAGAACAAAGGGAAAATGAGCAAGATAAAACTTTCGGATCACTTTACAGCAGGACGGCTTTTCAGGTTTGTACTGCCGTCGGTGGCTATGATGGTGTTTATATCCATATACGGCGTGGTTGACGGCTTTTTCGTATCGAATTTTGCCGGCAAGACCTCTTTTGCATCTATCAATCTTATAATGCCGTTTGTAATGATACTCGGCGGTGTGGGCTTTATGGTCGGCACGGGCGGAACGGCGCTTGTTTCTCAGAAGCTCGGCGAGGGTGACGAAAAGACGGCAAAACGCTATTTCACAATGATGATAATGCTGACGGTGATACTCGGTGCGGTACTCACAACATTCGGCCTTATCTTTACCGAAAACGTTGCGGTGTTCTTCGGCGCAACTCCCGAAATGCTCGGCGACTGTGTGCTTTACGGCAGAATAGTAATATCATTTACAACGGCTTTTATGCTCCAGAACGTATTCCAGAGCTTTTTCATTGCCGCCGAGAAGCCTAAACTCGGACTTATTTCAACTATTATTGCAGGCTGTACGAATATCATACTTGACGCTGTATTTGTAGGTCTTATGGACTTTGGCGTTGCAGGTGCGGCATTTGCTACGGGCATCAGCGAATGTGTCGGCGGAATATTCCCTCTTATCTACTTTCTCCGTCCGAACTCAAGCATACTGCGTCTTACTAAGACAAGGCTTGAGATAAGACCGCTCCTGCGTGCCTGTGCGAACGGTTCATCGGAGCTTATGTCGAGCATTTCCTCATCGGTCGTAAGTATAATCTACAACTTCCAGCTTATGAAATACATAGGCGAAAACGGCGTTTCGACCTTTGGCGTAATGATGTATGTGCAGTTTATTTTCATAGCGATATTTGTCGGATATGCTATCGGATGCGCACCCGTGATAGGCTTCAACTACGGAGCGCAGAACCGTTATGAACTGAACAATATGCTCAAAAAGAGCCTTTGCTTTGCGGCGATAGCGGGAGTTACGCTTGTCGCATTGTCGGCGGTGCTTGCAAGCCCTCTCGCAAAGATATTTGTCGGCTATGACGCAGAGCTTTACGAGCAGACACGTCACGCTTTCAGGATATTCTCGCTGTGCTTTTTGCTTGCAGGCTTTAATATATTCACGTCATCGTTCTTCACCGCACTCGGAAACGGTGCTATCTCTGCGGCTGTGTCGTTTATGAGAACGCTTATATTCCAGGTTTCAAGCATCCTTATACTGCCCCTTATTTTCGGTGTTGACGGTATATGGATGGCGAATGTTGTGGCGGAATTTTTCGCTTTCCTGCTGTCACTGATGTTCCTTATCATAAAGAGGAAGAAGTACGGATATTGGCAGAAGAATGTTGATTTGCCGGTTGAACCTGAATCGGAAATGACAAACAAAAACACAGATTAAGCGGTTATATAAAGCAATATAAAACGGCGGCTCGGTAGTGTTACCGGGCCGCCGATGTTATTAAGGTCATTTTCTGAAAACAAACAAATATTCATGAGCAATCAGCAGAAAATTGTACTTTACACTGTTGGTTTTCCAATATCCTGTTGCTCTACAGTTATGCTGTTCCTTGATAATAAGCTCTTTAAGCGTAAAACCTGCGTCTTGAAAAATCTTCATGACATCAAAGCTCATGGGGGTCATGCAACCCTTTTGACGTGTATCGCCCATGAGAATAGCACAAAACTTACCTTTTTTTAAAACTCGGTAACTTTCTTCAGCAACAGGCTTCATTTGTTCCAGAAAGTCCTTGATTTTGAGTTGCGATAGATCGCCATCAATACCGTCACTATACTTGATTATATCAGCGTATGGCGGGTGTGTGCAGATAAGGTCTATGCTATCATCGGGTATGCTATCAAGATGTCGAGCGTCTCCCTTATTGATATATACCTTACCCTTTGCAGGCTCATAGTCGAAATCTGTCTTTTCACAGCAGCGTTCAAGCGCAACATCATTTATATCAATTCCGATAATATCACGGTTAAGCAGCTTTGCTTCAACAAGCGTTGTGCCGCCTCCGGCAAACTGGTCGAGGACTAAATCACCCTCTTGCGAATATCGAAGAATGATATTTCTTGGTATATACGGCGACCAGTTTCCTCTCCATTTTGCATCGTGAGTAGCCCAGTCTCCTCGCTTGGGGAACGACCAGTGGGTGGTCATACTGACAATTTTCTATAATGCCCTCTTGTTGTGAACTCAATAAACCCTTTATCTCTTAATTGCTGTAACTGCTGACGTATTTTAGCTTCAACATTATGATTATCAATGTGCTTTTCTTGAAGTTGTTCAACGAAAGCATAAACATCTTGTAAAGAAAACTCTGTATCGGGAATTGCATTGACGCAATTTAACACATCTAAAAGCCAACCACGACTTTCAAGGTTATTGGTCTGTAGACTTTTGATATGAGCGTAGTTTTCTACAATTTTTGAAACATCAGATACTATCTGATTATCTATAAGCCTTAATTTGCCTTGAGTGGGTATATCTCCAAAAACAATATTACAGCCAATCCATCCGGCTCTTTTGGCTGTCGGAGCAAGCGGTTTGCGCTTTTCTATTATACTGTCAACAAAAAAGAATTTTGGAACAAGCAATAAATCTTTTACCTGATAATCGGCAGTATAACTCATTATAAATAAATCCGGATTACTCGAACTGTTAATTCGTTCTATCATAGTGGAATATGCTCCGTCAGAAATTTTTGAACTAATATTGCCCTTTTTGCTTTTTAATTCAAAAATTTCTCCGCAGTTATCACATTGTAAATCGGCGACAGGCATATTATTGGACAAATTACAAATATGTGGATTTCCACATATTGGACAAAACACATTTTTTCCAACCCAGTTTTCACTCATAACTCGTATCTTTTGTGAATTACTGTGATAATTCTCGGCAAGAGATAAATCAAAATGAAAGTCCATCAAAATTCTTCCCAACCTATCATTTCATTACTTCCATTATGTACTTGAATTTTTTTGCCTATCAAGTCACCCGGTTCAAGTACTAATTTACCTGAACAATACTCCTCTATTGCTGTTGCTTTTGCTTGTTCTGCACTGTCAGACACAATTTCGACAGTTTGTGATACAGTTTCTTCTATTGTCACAAAGTATTTGCCCAATGCTCTTTCACCTTCCAATACAATCACCTGTAACCTTACTTCCTCCCATTCAGCCCGAACTTCCTTGTATACGCATCAAAGTCAACATAGCAGTGATCCATATCAACATCGCCGTCGATTCCGCTGATACTGCCCTCCCACGAATACTGCCACATAAAATATGTTCCGCTGTATGCAGGCTTGTCGGTGTCAACGTGAGCCACCCACACGGGATACTTTGAAAGCGCCGTCATATCAAGGTAGCTATTGAAAAACGAAGCGTAGGAATATACGACAGGCAGATAGCCTGCGTTTGCTATCTCCTCGCAGAACGCTTCTGCCATTGCGGTGAGGGTCTGCTTTGAATAGCCGTTCTTTACATACCACTGATCCTCTATGTCAAATACTACGGGGTAGCTTATCTCATAGCCGGAAATAAGGCTGAGTACGAATTTAGCCTCATCTCTCGCTTCTTCGACCGTTTCGGCATAGCAGTAGTGATACACTCCGGCAGGAATGCCGTTTTGCATAGCGCCTTTCATGTTTTCGTGGAAATATGTATCGCTTGTCATAGGGTAATCGTCGCTTATTCTGCCACGGCTTGAACGTATCATAGCAAAGTCGATGCCCGAACCTCTCACCTTTGCCCAGTCTATCGTGTCGCCCTGCGCCCACGAAACGTCAATTCCCGTCAGTGCGTCTGTTGTATACAGCGATATAGTTTCGACAGACATTGCCGAGTTGTCATAGGCTCTGCGATTGTCGGTGACGCTGCCGTTTTCGCTGTTTGTGAACATACCCTTCAGCGTATATGAACAATCGTTTCCGAGCGTCATAGCACCTGTGTTTATGACCTGCGCATTGTTTCTTATCTCCAGCTTTCCGCCGATATAGCTTTTTGCATTGAAGCGTACAGTGCCTGTCACACCTATCTCGCCGTAAGAGGTAAAGTCCGAATTCACATCAAGAGTTCCTGCGAATGCCGTCTGTGCCGTATCGGAAAGCAGCGTAACGCCCGACAGCGAAACCGCAGATCTTCCGCTCGCAGACATCGTACCGTCAATATCCAGAGCAGAACCGCCGTAGGTATTGAGCGTGCCGTTTATTATAAGCGATGCGCCGTTATCCGCAACAAGTCTGCCCTTTATATCAAGGGTAATACCGTATGGCACTGTAACGGATGTTCCTCTGAGCAGTACCATAACAGTACCTGCCGGTACAGTAAGGCTTTTGCTAAGTGTTATATTGCTTTTTATGTAATAGGTTCTGTCCGCCGCAAGCACGGAGGTGCCGTCCCAGGTGTATGGGTCAGCCGCCGCCGCAACCGGAAGCGACACGGAACATAATATGAACAATGCCGACAGAAAACCGGCGATTATCCGTTTTCTTAATTTCATTTGCTTTTCCTTTCGGATTATCTCAGCTGTTTTGTTTACCGGATACTTATCCAAGATAATTATGTCATATTCCGCACCGTTTGTCAATATTCACTGCGGTGCGACAATTCCCGACGTTACATTTTTCGTCATTCCGACAGTATTCCCCGTCCTTATTTGTACACAGTTACAATATATTAAGCACGATGCATTATTGACAGTACCGTAAAAAAGGGTTATAATCTCTATATCTGTGGGCTTTGCCCGAACAAAACGAAACAATGTTGTACGGTAGAATATATGAACAAATATGTAAGAAATATGACGCAGGGAAGTGAGCTTAAGCACATACTTATGTTCACTCTGCCATTGCTTGCGGGAAATCTGTTCCAGCAGTTTTATAATATAGTCGATTCGGTAATAGTCGGACGTTATCTCGGTCACGAGGCACTGGCGGCGGTCGGTGCGACAGGCTCGATAACGTTCCTGTTTTACACGCTGTGTAACGGACTTTCGGCAGGTGCGGGAATACTGATAGCGCAGAGCTTCGGAGCGGGGCGGCACGACGATGTAAAGCGTTTTATCGCAAACTCGGCTTATGCGCTCGGCTTTGTCGGGCTGGGGCTGACGATTATTTCGGTAGCCTTTGCGCATCTTCTTTTGCAGATGCTCGACACTCCGCAGAACATACTCGCAAACGCTGCGGACTATATGCGTACAGCCTGTGCAGGAACGATTGCGGTAGCAGGCTACAACTGGATAAACTCGGTGCTTCGTGCGCTCGGGGATTCAAAAACTCCGCTGTATTTTCTTATTGTCGCAAGTATACTGAATGTAGGACTTGACCTGCTTTTTGTAATGGTATTCGGTATGGGGGTAGTCGGTGCGGCGCTCGCTACAGTTATCGCACAGGGAGTTTCCGCTGTCGGAAGTATTTTGTTTGCGGTAAAGAAGAACGAATATTTCCGGCTGAAAAGAGAGCATCTCAGGCTTCGCAGGGAGCAGTTTGTACGTTGTATGAAAACGGGTACTCCCATAGCTTTGCAGAATGCGCTTGTTTCCGTGTCGATGATCTCACTTCAGAAGACCGCAAACTCATTCGGAGATATAGTAGTTGCCGCATACACTGCGACAATGCGTGTAGAACAGCTTATACAACAGCCCTTCAATTCGCTCGGCACGGCGCTTTCGACCTTTGCGGGTCAGAATGTCGGAGCGGCAAAACCCGACAGAGTGGTAAAAGGCTATCACCGTTCAATGATTATATCGACCGCTTTCGGCTTGCTGATGCTCGGTGTGTTTGCTTTTACAAGCAGATATATAGTCGGCTTCTTCGTTGCCGAAGAACAGGTTATAGATATAGGCGCAAAGGCGCTTTTGCTGTCTGCCTGCTTCTATGTTCCGCTGGGCTTTATCCACACGACAAGAGGACTTTTAAACGGTGCGGGCGATGTAGGGTTTGCCTTCCTGAACGGACTTGCCGAGGTAGTAGGCAGAATAGGCTTTGCGGCAATACTTATTAATATACCCGGAGTGGGAATGTGGGCGGTATGGACAACGACCTGTCTTACATGGGTATTGACAGCTGTAATGTGTCTTATCAGATATAGGGGCGGCAAATGGCGGAAAAAATGTCTTGTTGATATTGAGTCCGCAGAAACGGAGGTAATTCATGCTGAGCAATAAAACGCAAGCCGAAAAAAGCGAAACGTTTCTGCTGGCACACGCATTGTTATTGTTTGTGCTGTCACTGCTTGTCGGGGTGCAGGGCGTATTTGAGATAATCGACTATATGCCGCACATTATATCGGCAGGCTGTATAAACTGCGGAGCGTATGCGGCATCTATACCGTCTACTCTTATAATGTATCTGTGGTTTTCTGTTTCTGTAGCGGTCTTTTATTACAGGGAAAGCAGAAAAATGTTCACCCTTATCCCCTATATGTGCATTATAGGCATAGCGCCGAGCCTTGTGTATGACTTGTCGTTCATATCGGAAAACGGCTTCGTTTCCGGCGGAGAATATAATGTAACGCTGTATCTTGTTATGGATATATTTCTTCTTCTGGACTCGATAGTTATGATACAGCTTGTGCGAGGTACAATGAGCAGAAAAGCCGCTATGATATGTCCTGCGATATATCTTATTACGGGGCTTATATACTTTTCGAACGTTTTCGTTTTTTACGGCTCGGTCGAAAGAACTAATTTTATGGGATATTATTTCTGCAACAGCGTGACGAATATCGTATTTTCGCTGTCGCTGTTCCGCTTTGTAGATGTGTTGTATCCTGCAAGAAAAAAAGGAGCAGAAGATGGAGAATAAGTACATAGCGCTTACATTTGACGACGGACCGAACACGGTCACAACCCCGCAGGTGCTTGAAATGCTGAAAAAGCATAACGTTACGGGCAGCTTTTTCCTTGTAGGCGATAACATAAACGAGGAAAGCGTAAAGGTAGCCCGTGAATGCTTTGAATACGGCTGTGAGATATGCAACCACAGCAGGACGCACAGTGCGATGCCTCAGCAGACAAGCGAAGAAATAAAGGCTGAAATTGAATACACGAACGACAAAATAAAGCAGATAACAGGCGGTGTCGCCCCGAAATTTTTCCGTCCGCCGTATATTGCGCTTTGCGACAGTATGTATGACGATATACCGCTGACATTTATATGCGGAAACGGTGCGGAGGACTGGCTTGACGAAATATCCGCAGAAGAACGCAGTAAGCGTATAATCGCTCAGGCGCAAAACGGTATGATAATACTTCTGCACGATATGGAGGGCAATTTCCGCACGGTACAGGCGCTCGATACGATAATACCGGAGCTTAAAAGGCAGGGATACACGTTTGTGACGGTAAGCGATCTTTTCGCAAAGTGCAATGTAACCCCCCGAAAAAGAGTGATATATTCAAATGTGCTGACAGACTAAAAAATTTGCGGATTTACGCCGTGCTGTTTTATTCGATTTCTTTATAAAAAGTACTTGCATTTTATCCGCTTTTTTGGTAAAATAAAATATGAGCGCAGAAGTATAAAAATATGCGTGAAATTTGTATTTCTTGAGGACAGCCTCATACAAATAAAGTAAAAGCGAAAGGATCATTACCATGAGCAAATTAAACAAGAAGAATGTAGAAGATTTACAGGTAAAGGGCAGAAAAGTCCTTGTTCGTGTAGACTTCAACGTACCTATGAAGGACGGCAAGATCACAAACGACAACAGAATCCAGGCCGCACTTCCCACAATCAATAAGTTAGTTGAGAACGGCGCAAAGATAGTTCTTTGTTCACATCTCGGCAAGCCGAAGAACGGTCCCGAGGAGAAGTTCTCTCTTAAGGCTGCTGCAGAAAGACTTGCAGAGCTTGTTAATACAAAGGTTGTTTTCGCTAAGGACGATACGGTAGTAGGCGAAAACGCAAAGAAGGCAGTTGCAGAAATGAAGGACGGCGAGATAGTTGTTCTTGAAAACACACGTTTCCGTGGCGCTGAAGAAACAAAGAACGGTGAAGCATTCTCTAAGGAGCTTGCAGATCTCGTTGACGACGATGTATTCGTAATGGACGCTTTCGGTTCTGCACACAGAGCACACGCTTCTACAGTAGGCGTTACAAAGTTTGTTAAGGAAACAGCAGTAGGCTACCTTATGAACAAGGAAATCGAGTTCTTAGGCAACGCTGTTGAAAACCCCGTAAGACCTTTCGTTGCTATCCTCGGCGGTGCTAAGGTTGCAGACAAGCTGAACGTTATATCAAACCTCCTCGAAAAGTGCGACACACTTATCATCGGCGGCGGTATGGCTTACACATTCTTAAAGGCTAAGGGCTATGAAGTAGGTACATCACTCGTTGACAACGAGAAGATCGACTACTGCAAGGAAATGATTGAAAAGGCTGAAAAGCTCGGCAAGAAGCTCCTTCTCCCCATTGATACAACAATTGCAAAGGAATTCCCCGATCCTATCGACGCTGAGATCGAAGTAAGCGTTGTTGACGCTGACAAGATTCCTGCTGATATGATGGGTCTTGACATCGGTCCTAAGACAATGGCTCTGTTCGCTGATGCCGCTAAGTCAGCTAAGACAGTTGTATGGAACGGTCCTATGGGCGTATTTGAAAACCCCGTATTAAAGAAGGGTACAGTTGCTGTTTGTGAAGCGCTTGCAGAGGCAGACGCTACAACAATCATCGGCGGCGGCGACTCGGCTACAGCTGCTATCAACCTCGGTTATGCAGACAAGATGAGCCACATCTCAACAGGCGGCGGTGCTTCTCTTGAATACCTCGAAGGTAAGGTACTTCCCGGTATCGCTTGCATTCAGGACAAGTAAAAATAACGAGGGCGGATATTCTCCGCCCTTATTGTTGTGTAATAAGCAATTTATAATAAAAAACGAAAGGAACACTGTATCATGAAAAAGACAGTAAGAAAAGCAGTTATCGCTGGTAACTGGAAGATGAATAAGACAAGACCCGAGGCTAAGGCTCTTTTGGAAGAATTAAAGCCTATGGTTGCTGATGTAAAGGACGTTGAGGTCGTAGCCTGCGTTCCCTTCACAAACCTTGAAACAGCTCTCGCTGTAACAGCAGGCACAAACATAAAGATCGGCGCTGAGAACTGCCACTTTGAAAAGAGCGGCGCTTTCACAGGCGAAATTTCAGCTGATATGCTCGCTGAAATGGGTGTTGAATATGTTGTACTCGGTCACTCCGAGCGCCGTCAGTACTTTGCTGAAACAGACGAAACAGTAAACAAGAGAACAAAGGCTGCTCTTGAAGCAGGCTTAAAGCCCATCGTATGCGTAGGCGAGCTTCTCTGGGAGCGTGAATGCAACATTACGGAAGAAGTTATCGCACGTCAGATAAAGCTTGATTTCTTCGGAATCTCCGCAGACGACCTCAAGAAGTGCATAATCGCTTACGAACCCGTTTGGGCTATCGGTACAGGCAAGACAGCTACAGCAGATCAGGCTGAAGAGGTTTGCGCTTTCATCCGTGCTACACTCGCTAAGCTCTACGGTGCAGATGTCGCAGAAACAATCACAATCCAGTACGGCGGCTCTATGAACGCAAAGAACGCTGAAGAACTGCTCTCAAAGACAAACGTTGACGGTGGTCTTATCGGCGGTGCTTCACTCAAGGCTGCTGATTTCACAACTATCATCAAGGCTGCCGTAAACGGCTAATCAAAAATCGGATATTTACGAAAGGACGACTAAACAAATGGCAAAACCCGTTTTACTCGTTGTTATGGACGGCGTAGGCTTTTCAAAGACAGGTCTTGGCGATGCAGTTACACTCGCCAACACTCCTACTCTTGACAGACTTTTAAGAGAATGCCCCAACACTCGGTTAAAGGCTCACGGTGACGCTGTAGGTCTGCCTACAGATGACGATATGGGCAACTCAGAGGTAGGTCACAACGCACTCGGCTGCGGTCAGATCTACTCACAGGGCGCAAAGCTTGTTAACGAATCTATCGAAAGCGGAAAGATGTATCAGTCTGAGGCTTGGAAGGAACTCGTTGACAACTGCAAGGCTAACAACAGCACCCTTCACTTCATCGGTCTTTTATCAGACGGTAACGTTCACTCAAATATCAAGCACCTGTTCAAGATGCTGACAGAAGCCAAGAACGAGGGCATCAAGAAGGCAAGAGTACACATTCTGCTCGACGGAAGAGATGTACCCGCTACTTCTGCTCCGATATATATTGAACAGCTTGAGAGCTTCCTCAAGGAACTTAATGCGGACGGCGCTTTTGACGGTAAGATAGCAAGCGGCGGCGGACGTATGAAGGTTACTATGGATCGTTATCAGGCTGACTGGCCTATGGTTGAACTCGGCTGGAAGACTCACGTCAAGGGCGAGGGCAGACAGTTTGCATCAGCTATGGAAGCTGTAGAGACCTACCGCAAGGAAAACGACGGCATCATCGACCAGGATCTCCCTGCATTCGTAATCGCCGAGAACGGCGAGCCTGTAGGCAAGATAGTTGACAAGGACAGTGTTATCCTCTTCAACTTCAGAGGCGACCGTGCTATCGAGCTTTCAATGGCATTTGACGATGACGACTTCACTGCATTTGACAGAGGCGCAAAGCCAGACGTATGCTTCGCAGGTATGCTGCAGTATGACGGCGACTTAAAGCTTCCTGCACGCTTCCTTGTAAATCCTCCCGAGATCACAAACACTCTCACAGAGGTACTCGTTGCCGCAGGTCTTAACGAATATGCCGTATCCGAAACACAGAAGTACGGCCATGTAACTTACTTCTGGAACGGCAATAAGAGCGATAAGTTCAGCGAAGAACTTGAAACATACAAGGAGATACCCTCCGACAACGTTTCATTCGATCAGCGTCCGTGGATGAAGTCCGCTGAGATAACAGACGATCTTATCGAAGTAATAAAGAGCAAGAAGTATGACTTTATCCGTTGCAACTACCCCAACGGCGATATGGTCGGACACACAGGCAGCCTCGACTCAACAATAATCGGTGTTGAAGCGGTTGACCTCGGCCTTTCAAGACTTATCAAGGTTTGCGATGAGTACGGTGTTACACTCGTAGTAACCGCCGATCACGGCAACGCAGACGAGATGCTCGAAAAGAACAAGAAGGGTGAGGTTCAGGTAAGAACAGCCCACTCGCTCAACCCCGTTCCTTTCATCATCTATGATAAGGAAGTCAAGTACACTATCAAGGACGATACAAAGTACGCTCCCGGCGTTCCCACCAAGTACGGTCTGGCAAACGTTGCTCCCACCATCGTTAAGATGCTCGGTCTTACAGCGCCTGACTGCTGGCAGGAAAGCATGATCTAAGCGGCGGCGAGTCGCCGCTGACTGTTCCGCCTTTGGAACTGTTTGAGCTATCCGCAGGATAGCGAAACGGCGGGTGGCAATGTGTCGCTTCAAGTTCCGCCTGCGGCAATGAGCCGCTTCAAGTTCCGCCTTTGGCATTGTCGGAGCTATCCGCAGGATAATGAAACGGCGGGGCTGAACGCACTGCAAATCGTATAGCAATGCGGTTTGTGGCAGTTAAGACGTATGATTTGTCAGACACAGAGTAAAACAGAAAATCGTGTGAAGCGGGTTGCCGTGTATAGCGATTATTTGGCTTTACAATGCGGTTTGACAGCGTGATATTGATAAAAATAAGACGGCAGGCACGGATTAAATGTGCCTGCCGTTTTTGCGGCAATGTGCCGCTCCAAATTCCACCTGCGGCAATGTACCGCTTCAAGTTCCGCCTTTGGCATTGTCGGAGCTATCCGCAGGATAATGAAACAGCGGGGCTGAACGCACTGCAAATCGCATAGCAATGCGGTTTGTCGCAATCGGAAAATGTACGCAGTAATACGTCAGGAACGGAAAAGTATGGTTTCGGACGAGGTATTCCTGCTGTTGCCGAAGTGTCACAAATGGCTTTATTATGCGGTTTGTGGCAATCAGAGAATGTACGCAGTAATACGTCAGGAACGGAAATCTACGGTTGTAAACGAGATTTTCCTACAGTTGCCGAAGTGTAATAAATGGCTTTGTTATGCGGTTTGTGGCAATCGGAGAATGTACGCAGTAATACGTCAGGAACGGGAAAGTATGGTTTCGGACGAGATATTCCTGCTGTTGCCGAAGTTTAATAAATGGCTTTGTTATGCGGCTTGTTCGGGATTATTGGATGAAAAACGGCAGGTGCGGAAAAATACCGTTCCTGCCGTAAATATGACGTTTTACAATTCCGCTTTATATATCAAAGCGTCGCAAACCGGCTCTGTGTAATAGTTTCTGCGTCTGCCGACCTCAGAAAAGCCGTGTTTTTCATACAGCTTTTTTGCCGGCTCGTTATCACAGCGGACTTCAAGAAAAATGCTTTTTATGCCGTTACTTTTGCATTTATTTATAAAATATTCCATTAATTGTGTGGCGATGCACTGATGTCTGTATTCGGGAAGCACTGCAATGCGATACAGCTCGCATTCATCGGATACGCTCTGACCGCAGATAAAGCCTACCGGCTTGTTTTCGGCTTTATCATCACGAATAACGGCATTAATCGAACCTTCAGTGAACACCTGCGACTCAATACTTCGCTCTGTCCACGGCACAGAAAAACACTTTTTTTCAATCACTGCAATGTCGCTACAGATTGATGAATTATGATGATTTAAAGCCGTGATTTTGCCTTTATCTGTAAAAAAGTCACTTTCAATGAGTATCATACCACGTTTTGCCAATATTTACATCTACCGTCATAGGAACGGTGAGCTTTACGGCATTCTCCATTTCTTCCTTTAAAAGTAATGCTACCTTTTCTGCGCAATCTTCTTTTGCCTCAACAATAAGTTCATCGTGAACCTGAAGTATCAGCCTTGCGTCAAGACCGCTGTCTTTAAGTCTGTTGTAAACTTTTATCATCGCAATTTTAATTATATCGGCAGCTGTACCCTGTATGGGGGTGTTCTTTGCGACACGCTCGCCGAAAGCCTGCAGATTCTTATTCTTTGCGGCAAGCTCTTTGATATATCTTCTTCTGCCGAACATAGTTTCAACATAGCCGTCACGCTTAGCCTTCGCAACGGTCTGCTCCATATAGTGAGCTATGCCGGAATATTTGGAAAGATAGGAGCGGATATATTCGCTTGCTTTCGGCACTGAAACACCGATGTCCTTTGACAGCGAGAATGCGCCTATACCGTAGACGATGCCGAAGTTGACCGCTTTCGCCTTGCTTCTGAGGTCGGGTGTCACCCACTCTATCGGCTGATTGAACACCTGAGATGCGGTAACGGTATGAATATCCACTCCGTCAAGGAACGCTTTCTTCATTATCTCGTCGCCCGAAATATGAGCCAGCACACGCAGTTCAATCTGTGAATAGTCGGCATCGACAAGCAGGTAGCCGTCCTTTGCGGTGAAGAATCTTCTCATCTCCCTGCCAAGCGGAGTTCTTACGGGGATATTCTGAATATTCGGCTCGGCGCTTGAAATTCTTCCCGTTCTTGTTTCTGTCTGCTTGAAGGTTGAATGAATCCTGCCGTCCTCGCCTACTACCTTCAGAAGTCCTGTAACGTATGTGTTCTGCAGCTTTGTAAGCGCACGGTATTCGGTTATCAGCGGAACTATAGGGTGCTTGTCCATAAGGCTTTCAAGCACATCGGCGTTTGTGGAATAGCCTGTTTTTGTCTTTTTGGCGCTGGGCAATGCAAGTTTTTCAAAAAGCACGCTTCCGAGCTGTTTGGGCGAGCCTATATTGAATTCATAGCCTGCGTATTCATAAATCTCACGGCTGATTTTTTCAGCCTTTTCGCAAACCTCTTTACCGAAAGCCTTTATACCGTCGGCATCAATACTTACGCCCTCACGCTCCATAGCTACAAGCACAGTGGCAAGAGGTATCTCTATATCGGTAAGGACCGCCGCAGAGCCTGTTTCACTGATTTTGCAATTAAGTATATCGTTGAGGGCGGCAACGGTTATCGACTTTTCCTGTATGCTGTTTCCCTCCGGAACTCCGTACTGAGCGCAGAGCCTTGACAGGCTGTAATCGTTTGAATCGGGGTCGGCAAGGTAAGCCGCAAGCGTTGTATCAAAACGGTTGTTCTTAAGCCTTTCACAGCCGGTAACAGTCAGCGTTTCCTTTATATCAAAGGTGTACTTCGTGCTGTCGCTGTCGGCATAGGCTTTAAGCTCCCCGTCGGTCAATTTTACCGGAGCGCCTACTGCGCCTGCGTATACGCTTCCCTCCTGCGTCAGAACTATATCGCCTGCAGGCATTGCAGGTATCTGCTTTGCGGCGGATTCTTCCAAAGCCTCTTTTGAGCCTGCCGGAGCGGAAGTCGGGTGCAACTTCAGCTTCTGGAGCATCTTGTACATTTCAAGCTCCGACAACAATCTTGCAAGCTCGGTATCGTCACGTTCTTTCGGAACATAATGCGAAAGCTCGGTATCAATAGGTGCGGTAAGGCATATTTCGGCAAGCTGTCTGCTCATATAGCAGCTTTCCTTGCCGTTTTCGAGCTTTGTGCGTACACCCTTTGTGATAAGCGTTGAATCAATGTTTTCATAAACTCCGTCCACGCTTGCAAATTCCTTTATAAGTGAAAGAGCGGTCTTTTCACCTATGCCGGGAACACCCGGAATATTGTCGCTCGAATCGCCCATAAGCGCCTTTACTTCTATCATCTGTTTCGGAGTCACACCGTACTCTTCCATAATAACATCGGGCGTGTAGTAAATGTCGCCTTTTGTCTTGGCAAGTCTTACGGTAACGTAATCATTTACAAGCTGGAACGAGTCACGGTCGCCGGTTGACACTGTACAGGGTATCTTCTTATCCGCACAGGCGGCTGAAACAGTTCCGATTATATCATCGGCTTCAAAGCCCTCTTTTTCGATAATGGTTATTCCCATTGCGGTGATTATCTTTTTCATATAGGGGAGCTGTTGAGCAAGGTCTTCGGGCATACCCTTGCGGTTTGCCTTATAGCCGTCGTACATCTTATGGCGGAATGTCGGCGCTTTAAGGTCGAAAGCTACCGCTATCATATCCGGATTTACATCCTTTTCAAGCATAAGCAGAGTGTTCATAAAACCTGTTACGGCATTTGTGGCAACACCTCTTGAATTTGTCAGCACACGGATACCGTAGAATGCACGGTTTAATATGCTGTTGCCATCAATAATAAGAAATCCCATATTTATCCTTTCGAGCAGAAGTCAGATTATTTTTTCGGTGATTTGGCGATTTATGATTATAGTATAACATAAATCAAGTCGGTGTAAACCGACACGGCGGTACGCCGTATTTTGTCGTCAGA
>OLSE01000163.1_pt1 | contig 94871 bp, 83 predicted proteins | sample 1673191 | NCBI WGS metagenome assembly OLSE01 (sample SAMEA3136764, study PRJEB25190) | human gut metagenome | biome: human gut; feature: human-associated habitat; material: faeces | place: Austria | collected 2013
CAATATCCTACATGGGGGCTTTTTGTGCTGTCCGCATAATCTGGTGCGGTTCATTCACTGCGGGCAGGGGCTTTTTGCATATAGGAAACGCTCCGCTTCTGTGATAATCCACAAAAGTGTATATTTTCGTTGTAATCCCTCGTGATGTGGTATAAATGAAGCAAGCCGCGGCGTAAAAGAGGGGGCGAGCATAAAACACACATCGGAATCCGAAAGTCCCGCTTTGAAAGCGTCACATGGTAAGCGGCTTCCTGTTCACGATTACTGCGGTCAACTTCGTTTATGTAATCAACAATGTCCATGAAAACCGCCTGTCCATGCTCAAAAACGAACAAATTTCGATTACAAATCCGCCATTTTTCAATAATCGGTAGAATATTCCCGAAACGCTTGACTTTTCGTCCTGAATTGCTTATGCTATATCCTGTTGCTGTACGCCCATTTATGCAGCACGGTCAGTCGTGACATCCTGACCTTAAACAAAACTAGCGCGGCCGGGGCGGCTCCCGGACCGCGGAAAGGAATGCTGAAATGAATAAGAAAACCTCAAAAGTCCGCTTTCTGGCGCTCAGCGCCGTGATTGCGGCGCTGTATGCTGTCCTCACTTACGCCGCTGCCGCCATGAATCTGGCGTTTGGCGCGGTGCAGTTCCGCTTTTCGGAAGCCTTAACGGTGCTCCCGGCCTTTACGCCGGCCGCCATCCCCGGGCTTGCCGTCGGCTGCCTCATCTCGAACCTTGCAAGTCCGCTCGGCGTCGTAGACTGGGTGTTCGGCACGCTTGCAACGCTGCTCGCGGGCATTTTTTCTTACCTTGTACGCAACATTCGCTGGAAGGAGATTCCGGTTTTGGCGCCGCTGCCGCCGGTCATTTTCAACGCCCTCATCGTCGGCTTTGAAGTGGCTTGCCTTGCGGATAACGGCACGTTTGCTTTCGGCAATCTCTCCCTTGCAGGCTTCATCGCGGGTGCCGTTTCGGTCGGCATCGGCGAGCTCATCGTCTGCTATGTGCTCGGTGTGCCGCTGATGATGGCGCTGCGCCGCACGAAGATCAGCAAACTCATGTTGGCATAAATCTGTTCCGGGCGCGCCCGGAGAAAGTCGGTCGGAGTTTATGAAAACGAGCAGATTACAAAAAATAGTAAAGCGTACGTCACCCACGCGCATGTTCGTCGTCAGCTTTGTGATCCTTATTTTTATCGGCACCGTGTTGCTCACGCTGCCGATCTCGGCGAAAAGCGGGCGGTTCACAAACCCTGTGGACGCGCTTTTCACGGCAACCTCCGCCACGTGTGTCACGGGCCTTTCCGTGTATGACACGTTTATACACTGGTCGTATTTCGGGCAGGGCGTTCTGCTTGTGCTCATTCAGTGCGGCGGTCTCGGCCTTGCCGCGTTTGCAACGGGCCTCACGCTGCTCGTCCGCCGCCGCATCGGCATTCGCCACCTTGTACTCGCCCGCGAAAGCGCCGGCGGCAGCAATTTGGATGTCATCTCGCTGCTGCGCATCGTGGTTGCGTTTACGTTTGCGGTGGAAGCTCTCGGCGCGCTTCTGCTCATGGCTCGCTTCGTGCCGCTCTATGGCGGGCTCGGCGTATGGGCCTCGGTGTTCGTCTCCGTCTCGGCGTTCTGCAACGCCGGCTTCGATATTTTAAGCTTCATCCCCGGCAATTCGAGTTTATCGGCCTTTAACGGCGACCCGCTCGTCACACTGACGATTGCAATGCTTATCATCATCGGCTCCACGGGCTTTGTGGTGTTTCAGGATATTTACCGCAAGAAAATCTCGACGCGCCTGCACCGGCAGCATGTGGAAAAGCTGAGCTTTCACGCGCAGGTCTGCCTGCGTGCATCTTTGACGCTTCTGGTTTTCGGCACGGTGATGCTGTTTATCCTTGAGTACAACAATACATACCGTGATTTGAACTTCTTTGAAAAGCTGAACGCGGCGTTTTTTCAGTCGGTGAACACGCGCACGGCGGGCTTTGCTTCCGTCAGCATTAAGCAGGAAACGGATGGTGCAAAGCTCCTCACGTCGTTCTTGATGTTCATCGGCGGCTGCCCGGGCTCCACGGCGGGCGGCATTAAGGTGACGACGCTTGTGGTGCTGTTTGCGGCGGTGAAATCCACTCTTTGCGGCGAAGACACCACTACGTTCCTACGCCACCGTTTTGACCCCGGTATGGTGTACAAGTCCCTTACGGTCGTGGCGTTCGCCCTTGTGGTCTCCGTTTTGAACGTGAGTCTTATTTTAGCGCTGCACCACGGTGTTTCCATATTGGATGCGATGATCGAAGCCGTTTCCGCCTTTGCGACGGTCGGCCTCAGCGCAAGCCTGACCCCGACGCTGCATCCGCTTGCAAAGCTTGCCCTGACGCTGACGATGTTCATCGGTCGCGTAGGCCCTGTCTCATTCGGCGTGGCGATTTTAATGCGCAAAAAGAAAAGCGGTTCCGTTCTGCCGGAGGGCAGAATGCTGATCGGGTGATTTTGGATCCTCTGTGCGTTTTGCACAGGGGATCTTTGCTTTCATCGCGCACATTTTAAGCGCGTTTCCTTGCGAAACAGGGGGAAAGTATGGTATACTATTCTGTACGTATTTTGCGTGCTGTTCAGGCTTCCTAAATGCGTTTCAATGCGGCAATTTACGATTTTGATATAGGAGTGATTTCAATTTGTCTCAGAAGACGGAACAGAAAGGACAGAGCTTTTTAAAGGGTACCGCAATTTTGACGGCAGCGACGTTTATCGTCAAATTCATCAACATATTTTTCTCTATTCCACTTGCGAATTTCCTCGATGATGAGGGCATGGGGCATTTCAACACGGCGTATGACATTTTTGTATTTTTCAGTGTTTTGGCATCTTCCGGCACACCGGTCGCCATTTCGCGCCTTGTCAGCGTAGCGTATGCACAGAACCGCAAGCGCGAAGCGGATAAAATTTTCCGCGTGGCATTCACACTGTTCTCCGGCATCGGTCTTGTCGGCTGCATCGTCATGGCGGTGTTTTCCCGTCAGTTCGCGATGCTCATGAACCAAAATGACCGCTCCATGTACGCCATTGCAGCCTTGGCACCGATGTGCTTTTTCATGTCCGTTTCGTCGTGTTTGCGCGGCTATTTCCAAGGGCGTTCCAACATGACGCCGACGGCGGTCTCGCAGGTTTTGGAGTCGCTCATTAAATTGTTCGTCGGTATTGCGCTGGCGCTGTATTTCCTGAAGACCACCGGCTTGCCGGAGCTTGGCGCGGCAGGCGCGATTCTCGGTGTTTCCATCGGCTCGTTCTTCGCGGTTTTGTACATTCTTCTGTACTACTTCCGCAAATCGCGCGATACGCGCTATTCACCTTTTGAGCCGAAGGTTTCGAGTGTTGGTGAAATTTTGAAATCTATCCTGACCTTTGCGGTGCCGGTCATCATCGGCTCTGCGTTTTTGAGCGCGCTCGACATTGTGGATTCCTCCGTGATGATGTATCGTTTGCAGGGCGCTGCCGGTGTGGACGCGAACTCCGCCATCGCTATGAAGGGCTGGCTCGGCACGGCGCGCAAGTATTTCGACCTGCCGAACGCCGTTATCGTGCCCATCTCTACCATCGTGCTGCCGATGCTTTCCGGTGCGATCGCAAAAAAAGAAAAGCGCGAAATCAACCGTATTTCCATGCTCTCCCTGCGCATGACGCTCATGGTAGCCATCCCGTCTGCCGCGGGTTTGTGCATTTTTGCAAAACCCATTTGCTCCCTGTTGCTTTACAGCCGCCCGGAGTTTGCGGCAAATACCGCGCCGCTGCTCGCCGTTATGGCACCGGCGGTCATCACGGCGAGCTTACTTTACACTACGAATGCGATGATTCAGGCGGTCGGCAAGGTATACGTGCCGGTCATCAACATGATTGTCGGTACGGTGGTACGCATCGGCGTTGTGTATGTGCTGTGCGGTATCCCGGAGATCAACGCCATGGGCTCTGCTGTCGGTACGTTCGTTTCGTATCTTGTTATGATTATTCTGAACCTTATCGCGCTGCACCGTATGCTGCCGGAAATTCCGAGCGTGGTGCGCATGGGCATTCGTCCGCTCCTTGCTTCTGTCATTATGGGCGCGGTCTCGTACCCCGTATATCTGCTGCTCACGCGCTTTATGAGTGAGAAGTTCGCGGTCATTCCGGTTATTCTGCTTGCAATCCTCGTTTACCTCGTGGCGGCGGTGTTTACCAAAGCCATCACGCGCGAGGAGATCGTGCAGCTGCCGAAGGGCGAAAAACTGGCGGATAAACTGCATTTGAAGTAACTTCCTGTCTTGTAAAGGCCATGTGCCTGTGATAAAATAAAATTATAAGTTTTTGGGGAATTTCGCGGTGCGGAAAACGATTTTGCGCCGACGAAAGAAAGGATGGGTATTGTGGAAGCAACTGTGACAAATAAGGGCAAAAAGGGCCTTATACGCCGTTTTGCGCCGTACTTTAAAAAGTATCTGTGGATTCTCATTTTCGACCTGTTCTGCGCGGCGCTGACGACCGTATGCGAGCTGGCGTTGCCAATCATCGTGCAGCAGATCACGGACCGCGGCATCAATGACCTGGCGTCTTTGACGCTCAGTTATATTCTGCGCATCGGAGGGCTGTACATTTTCTTAAAGCTCGTCGACGTGGGCGCGACGTTCTTCATGGCGTCTATCGGCCACATCATGGGCACAAAGATCGAGACCGACATGCGCCGCGACATGTTCGCACACCTGCAGAAGCTCTCGTTCTCGTATTTTGACAACACGAAGATCGGTCAGCTCATGTCCCGCATCACGACTGACCTGTTTGACATCACGGAGTTTGCGCATCACTGTCCGGAGGAATTTTTCATTGCGGGCATCAAGATCATCGGCGCATTTGTGATTTTGTGCACGATGAGTGTGCCGCTGACGCTGATTATCTTTGCGGTGCTGCCGTTTATGCTGGCGGCCGCCATGTTCTTCAATAAGAGAATGCAGGCGCAGTTCCGCAGCCAGCGCCAGCAGCTCGGCGAGATCAACGCGCAGGTGGAAGACAGCCTGCTTGGCGTGCGCGTGGTGAAATCCTTCGCGAACGAGCCGCTTGAAGAAAAGAAGTTTGAAGAGGGCAACCAGCGCTTTTACAACATCAAGCGCCTGCGCTACATGTATATGGGCGGCTTTGAAGCCTCCAATAAATTCTTTGACGGTCTCATGTATATCGTGGTCGTCATTGCGGGCGCCATCTTCATGATGAACGGCGCCATCGACCCCTCGCAGCTTGTGGCGTACCTTTTGTATATCACAACGCTCATCAATTCCATTCACCGCATCGTGCAGTTTACGGAGCAGTTCCAAAGCGGCATGAGCGGCGTGGAGCGCTTCTTTCAGGTCATGGATGCGCCCATCGAGATCAGCGACGCGCCGGACGCCAAAGATATCGGCATTGTCATGGGCGACGTGACGTTCGACCACGTAAGCTTCAAGTATAACGACGACGGCACCGAGGTGCTTTCTGACATCGACCTCGACGTAAAGGCGGGCGAGAACATCGCGCTTGTCGGCCCTTCGGGCGGCGGTAAAACGACGCTGTGCAACCTCATTCCGCGTTTTTACGATACGACCGCCGGCACCATCCGCATCGACGGCAAGGATATCCGTACGGTGACGCTGAAATCCCTGCGCGACCGCATCGGCTTTGTGCAGCAGGACGTGTACCTGTTCTCCGGCTCGGTGTTTGAGAACATTCAGTACGGCAAGCCGGGCGCGTCGAAAGAAGAAGTTATTGCGGCCTCCAAAATGGCGGGCGCGCATGAATTTATCGAGGGGCTTTCAAACGGCTACGATACATATGTCGGCGAGCGCGGCGTGAAGCTTTCCGGCGGCCAGAAGCAACGCATTTCCATTGCGCGTGCGTTTTTAAAGAACCCGCCGATTTTGATTTTAGACGAAGCGACGAGTGCGCTCGATAACGAAAGCGAGCGTATCGTGCAGGCGTCGCTTGAAAAGCTCGCGAAGGGCAGAACGACGTTCACGATTGCGCACCGTTTGACGACCATCAAGAACGCGACGAAAATTCTGGTGCTGACGGATAAGGGCATTGAAGAAGCCGGTACGCATCAGGAGCTTATGAAGAAAAAGGGCATTTACTTTGACTTATATAAAAGCTATCAGGAAATGACGGCGGACACGGAATAAAGCCCAAAGGAAATTTTCGGGTATGTATATTTTGAAAGGACGGGAAAACTATGAAAACAGTGACACTCGGCAATACCGGCATCACGGTCAATCGCAACGGCTTCGGCGCGCTGCCCATTCAGCGCATTTCCGTTGAAGAAGCGGGCAAGCTGCTGCGCAAAGCATACGATAACGGCATCCGCTTTTTCGACACCGCACGCGCGTATTCGGATAGCGAATATAAGATCGGTCAGGCACTTGCCGATGTGCGCGACGACATCATCATCGCGACGAAAACGGCCTCGACAACCGTTGAAGGCTTTTGGAAAGACCTTGAGACGAGCCTTTCTATGCTGAAGACCGACCACGTGGATATTTACCAGTTCCACACGCCGTCCTTCTGCCCGAAGCCCGGCGACGGCACAGGCCTTTATGAGGCGATGCTGGAAGCGAAAGCGCAGGGCAAGATCCGTCACATCGGCATCACGAATCATCGCCTGCATGTGGCGCGCGAAGCCGTGGAATCCGGCTTGTATGAAACGCTGCAGTTCCCGTTCTGCTACCTTGCGAGCGAAAAGGACATTGAGCTTGTGAACCTATGTAAGGAGAAGAACGTCGGCTTCATCTGCATGAAGGCGCTTTCCGGCGGTCTCATCACGCGCAGCGATGCGGCGTATGCGTACCTTGCGCAGTATGAGAACACGTTGCCCATTTGGGGTGTACAGCGCGAGAAAGAGCTTGATGAGTTTCTTTCCTACAATGATAACCCGCCGGTGATGACGGACGAGCTTGCGGTGTTCATCGAAAAAGAGCACGAGTCCCTCGCGGGCGATTTCTGCCGCGGCTGCGGCTACTGCATGCCATGTCCCGCCGGTATTGAGATCAATCAGTGCGCGCGCATGTCGCTTATGCTGCGCCGCGCTCCGTCCGCCGCATGGCTGACGCCCGAGTGGCAGGCGAAAATGGAGCTGATTGAAAACTGCAAGCACTGCGGCCAGTGCATGAAGAAATGTCCGTATACCTTAAACACCCCCGAATTGCTCCGCAAGAATCTGGAGGATTACCGCACCTTTTTAAAATAAAGGAGAAAGTTCCGAATTATGACAGCAAACGAATTTTACGCGTCTCTTTCCGGCAAGCGCATCACGTTTGTCGGCGTTGGACGCTCCAATCTGCCGCTCATTGAGCAGTTTAAAGCCCACGGTGCAGCCGTTTCGGTGCGCGATAAGCGCAGCGAAACGGCGCTGGGCGAAGACGGCGAAGCGCTGAAAAAGCTCGGCGCAAAGCTCATCTGCGGTGAAGACTACCTTGAAAGTATCGATGAAGACATGCTGTTCCGCGCGCCCGGCGTGCCGTATCTGCTGCCCGAGCTGCAAAAGGCCCGTGCAAACGGTGTTGCCGTGACGAGCGAAATGGAAGTCTTTTTCGACCTGTGTCCGTGCAAAATTTACGCCGTGACGGGCAGCGACGGCAAGACGACCACAACGTCCGTCATTGCCGAAATGCTGAAAGCGGCGGGCAAGACCGTGCACCTCGGCGGCAACATCGGCCGCCCGCTTCTGCCGGAGATCCGTGATGTAAAGCCCGAGGATGTGGCGGTGGTGGAGCTTTCGAGCTTCCAGCTTATCTCCATGCGCCGCAGCCCGAATGTCGCGGTCATCACGAATCTGTCGCCGAACCACCTCGACGTGCACAAGGATATGGACGAGTACGTGAACGCGAAGAAGAACGTACTTTTGCACCAGAATGCGTTCGGCCGCACGGTTTTGAACGCGGATAACGCCCTGACGGCGGCCTGTGCCGCTGACACGCGCGGCATGACGTACATGTTCTCCCGCAGAGAGAAGACGAACGGCGCGTGGTGCAGCGCGGACGGCAAAATCTACTTCGGCGACGAATATATTATGGAGGAAAGCGACATTCGCATTCCCGGCAAGCACAACGTCGAAAACTACCTTGCGGCGATTTCTGCTGTGTGGGGCGATGTCTCGAAAGAGGTTATCAGGGCTGTCGCGAAAGAATTCAACGGCGTCGAGCACCGCATGGAGTTCGTGCGCGAGCTGGACGGCGTGAGATGGTATAACGACTCCATCGCAACGAGTCCGTCCCGCGCAATGATCGGCACGCTTTCGCTGTATGATTTCAAGATCGTTATGATTGCGGGCGGTGCGGACAAAAAGGTGCCGTTTGACGAGCTGGGCAAGGTCATTTGTGACAAGGTGAAGACACTCGTGCTGCTCGCGCCCGAAAAACCGCTTGAGGGCTTTAAAACGCCGGCCGCGGGGAAGATTGAAGCTGCGGTGCGCGGTGCCGAAAACTACAAGGACGGCGCGCCGGTGATTCTGCACGCAAACAACATGAAAGATGCCGTGCGCCTTGCAAGAGAAAGCGCAGAGCCGGGCGATGTGGTGTCTCTGTGCCCCGCCGCAACGGGCTTTGATATGTACAAGAGCTTTGCCGTGCGCGGTGATATTTACAGAGAAGAAGTGAAAGCACTGAAGTAAGCACAAGCTGACGTGAAAGCGGACGCAAAAGTCTTTGATTAAACTTTCTTCAGAAAGTTTGTCAGATTCTAAAGGTGAAACCTTTGGTCGAGCTCCGCAGAGCTCGGAAAAATTTATTTGTCTCGGCACTGTGCATAACAGTAGCTCGGCGAGAAAAATCAACAAAACAAGAAATTTGCGCACTCGGCGCCGCTTCGCCTTGGACCGGGCGGGGCGTGATTGTGGAAGATTGGATAGGTATAATGAAACAGTATAACAAGGGAAATGACAGAAACAAGGGCTTTCAGGGCAGAAACGGTCGTTCCGACCGCCGCCGCGACATTCGCGATACGCCCCTGAACCGTATGGAAGAGACGATTTTGGCGACCATGCGCAGCGAGGAAATTCACGACTGGAGCGCACGCCAGCTTTTGAAAAAGGCAGGTGTGCTCGACAAGCTTGCTTTTTACGATGCACTGCGTTCTTTAAAAGACCGCCGCATGATTTTACTTGACCGCGAGCACAACGCGAAGCTTATTCCGGTTGGCGAAGACGTGGAAGCGACGCTCGTTTCGCTCTCGAAGAACTTCGGCTTTGCGCGCCCCGATGGCGGCGGTGACGACATTTTTATTCACGGCAGTGCTTTGCAGGGTGCACTCGTCGGCGACAGGATCATCGTCGGCGACATTCGCAAGGACGACCGCGGCCCCTCCGGCCGTGTGCGCCGCATCGTAGAGCACAAGCCCGCGCAGACGACCGGCACGGTGAGTATCACCGATGAGGGCATTGAGCTCATCCCGGACAATGCCATTCGCTATAATTTACGTATGCGCGAGCGCGATTTAAACGGCGCGAAAAACGGCGACAAGGTCATGGCATCTTTGGAGCAGGATTACCGCGGTGACTGGGCATATGCCAGCGTGAAGAAGGTCTTCGGCAGCGGCCGCACGGCGCGTGTCTGCGCCGATGCCATTGTAGAGCAGTACGGCATTCCGCATGTTTTCCCGCAGGAAGTGCTCGACGAAGCCGAGCGCGTCGGCAACGAGCCTATCAGCGACGAAGAATACGCAAAGCGCCTTGACCTGCGCGGCGAGCCGATCTTCACCATCGACAGCAAGAACGCAAAGGACCTCGACGACGCCATCTCCGTGAAGCGCACGGACTTCGGTTACACGCTGGGCGTGCATATTGCGGACGTTTCCCACTATGTGAAAGAGGGCTCTGCCATCGATGAAGAGGCTATCAACCGCGGCACGTCTGTGTATTTTGCCGACCGCGTGATTCCGATGCTGCCGGAGGTGCTTTCAAACGGCGCGTGCTCCCTGAACGCGGGCACGGACAAGCTGGCCTTCTCCGCGCTTATCGAGCTCGACAAAGAGGGCCACATCACAAAGTACGATTTTAAAAAGACGATCATCAATTCCAAGGTGCGCGGTGTGTACAGCGAGGTCAACGAAATTCTGGACGGCACGGCATCGGAGGAGATTTTAAACAAATACGCGCCCGTCATGGAGTCCTTGATGTCGGCGAAGGAGCTTGCCGATATTTTGAAGGCGAACTCCGCAGCCCGCGGCACCATGGAGCTGGACAGCGGCGAATCGAAATTCATTCTTGATGAAAACGGCATTTGTATCGACATCATGCCGCGCGTTTCCGGCGAAGCGGAGCAGCTCATCGAGCAGATGATGGTGACGGCGAACATTGCGGCGGCGAAATTCTCGCTCGACCATAAATTGCCGTTCCTCTACCGTGTGCACGGCACCCCGGACCCGAAGCGCGTAGAGGAGCTTGTGACGCTGTTGCAGCTCGTGGGCGTTCCGTGCAAGGAGATCGTAAAGCCGAACCCCGAAACGCAGGATTTCGCCGCGATCCTCGACCGCGTGCGCGGCCTGCCGTGCGAGACGCTTGTTTCTCAGCGTTTGCTGCGCACGATGGAAAAAGCGAGATATTCGACGGAGGAGACCGGCCACTTCGGCCTGGCGCTTTCCGATTACAGCCACTACACTTCGCCGATCCGCCGTTATCCGGATACATCCATTCACCGCGTGCTTTCCGTGTTTGTGGAAGGCATGCCGGCAGAAGAGGTGCGCCGCCGCTACGCGCAGTTCTGCGAGACCTCTGCGGCGGAATCCTCTCGCAATGAAATTCGCGCGCTCATCGCCGAGCGTGACGCCGAGGACTGCTACATGGCAGAGTACATGAGTCAGCACATCGGCGAGCACTTTGAAGGCACCGTGAGCGGTGTGACGATGCGCGGTGTGTTTGTGCGCCTCGAAAACAGCGTAGAGGGCTTTGTTTCGCTCGACGCGTTCGAGGGCGAGGATTTTGTGTACGACGGCCTTATCACACAGCGCAGTCCGAAGCGCGAATTGACCATCGGCACGCCGCTGCCGATTATCGTGGCTTCCGCCTACGTTGCGACCGGCAAGGTAGACTTCGTGCCGGATAAAGAGAAGCTCGACATTTAAGGTATGAAAAATTCCCCTGCATCATAAGCTTTTCCGACAGGATAAAAATGGGGGAGAGCGTATGCGGGGAATCAAAAGGCTCATCGGCTCGGCAATGCTGGGCGTTCTGGCGCTGGCGGTTTTGTATTTTACGGCGCCGTACACCGGAGTGTATATTCCCGTCAGCCGGCTCAGCGTGGCGGTATCCGCTGTGCTTGGCGTGCCGGGCGTGACGCTGCTCGTTTTGCTGAGCCTGCTGTAAACGTATAAATGTATTGAAAAGAAAACTGCGGTTTTGCCGTAGCGGAGAGGAGTTTTAACATGTTCCTGATCAACGCAAACGTACTGGACGACAAATTCTGCCTGCGCAAGGCGGATATCGAGATCGAAGACGGCAAGATCGTGCGCCTTGAGGATTCTTTGCCGTACAAAGAGGAAGACCTCGTTGTGGACTGCGCGGGCTACACCATTGTGCCGGGCTTTGTGGACGTCCATGTGCACGGCGGCGCAGGTGCAGATTCCAGCGACGGCGACGCAGAGGGTCTGCGCAATATGGCGAAGTTCCTGCTGACGAAGGGTGTCACGTCCTTCTGCCCGACCACGATGACCGTTTCCGATGCGGAAATCTTGAAAGCGCTTGAGACGATTCGCTCCTGCATGGACGACAAGGAAGGCGCGAAGATTGTCGGCGTGAACCTTGAGGGCCCGTTCATCTCGCCGAAGAAAAAGGGCGCGCAAGGCGACGAGTTCATCCAGGCGCCGGATTACGACGTGTTTAAGAAGTATTACGATTCCTGCGGCGGCATCATCAAGCTTGTGGACATTGCGCCCGAGTGCGACGTGCGCGGCGATTTTGTTGAAAAAGCCTCGAAGCTCTGCACCGTTTCCATTGCGCACACCGCAACGGATTACGACGGCGCGGTGGACGCGTTCAAAAAGGGCGTAACCCATGCGACGCACCTGTATAACGCGATGTCCGGCCTTGCACACCGTGCACCGGGTGTCGTGGGCGCGGTGTTCGATAACGAAAACGTCTGCGGTGAGCTCATCTGTGACGGCATCCACATTCACCCGGCTGTGGTGCGCACGACGTTTAAGCTTATGCCGGAGCGCGTGTGCGTCATCAGCGACGCGATGCGTTTGAGCGGCGTGGAAGACGGCGGCCAAGGCATGCTGGGTGTGAATATGGTCACCGTAAAGGACGGCAAGGCGACATTGCCGGACGGCACCATTGCAGGCTCTGTTACAAACCTGCATGCGGAACTCAAGAACCTCGTTTCCTGGGGCATTCCGTTGGAGACCGCCGTGCGCGCCATGACGCTGACCCCGGCGAAGGAGATCGGCATGGAAAACGAGATCGGCAGCCTTGCACCCGGCAAGCGCGCAGACCTTGTTGTGCTCGATGAGAACCTCGAGATTGTCGCGGTCTACCACTGATGCTTTTGTCTTTGCCGTGCGGCCTTGACGGCGGGGCATGAGGATAGAATTAGGGAAGAACAGAAAGGAAAGAAAATATGTATTGCACAAATTGCGGAAGAAAGCTCCCCGAAGACGGCTCGCCGTGCGTTTGCCGGCAGCAGCCCGCACAGCCCGAGCAGCAGACGTACACACAGCCGGTGCAGCCGCAGCAAAACTACGGCGCACCCACGCAGAATTTTCAGATGCCGCCGCAGTATTACGCGCAGCCGCCGGTGCAATACCCGGTGCAGCGACCGATTACACCCGTGCACGGTGTGCTGAAAAGCTTTTTCGCGTCTCCGCTGTTCCTCATTACGGCGATCCTCTTTTCGGCGAATTTGCTGTTTCAGATCATCGCAAGCCTGTTCCCGCAGGATCCGGCGTATATTGTAAATCAGATTTACAGCAACCTGCCGTATGAAATGCAGTTTATCATTTCGCCGGGCGACCTGTACAGTGCGCTTTCGGATGCGCAGAGCGGCACCACGGTCGGTACGGTCATCGGTATGCTTATCACAGGCGGTTTAATGGCTGCCGCGTACTGGATCACATACATATCTGCGAAAAACCCGAGTGTTCCGGCGGCAAAAACGGCCGGCCTCACCATCATGAAGGTGTTCAGCATCATCAGCCTTGTTGTGATGAGCCTTGCGGAGGTGCTGTGCGTTGTTCTTGCCGTGATCTTCGGTGTTGCCCTTGCCGGCAATGACTACGGCTACATGGATGAGATGATGATCGGTTTCTTCATCATACTCATTGCGGCCTGCATCATCGGCTTTGTTGTGCTCGTTTTTGAGATCATTTACGAAGCAAAGGTCATAAAGATGCTGAACAGCGCGAAGAACGCGATGCGGACGGGCATGGTTCCGAATAAGGCTTCCATATTTGTGGCGGTCATCTGCTTCATTTCGGCGGCGGTGTCGTTCTTCTCCGTTTTCGGCGATGCGGTACTGTACGGCTGGATCCGTGTTCCGCTCGGCCTGACGAGCGTTGCGCTCAACGTGCTTTATGGTCTGCTTGTTCTGCAGTTTAATAAGATGCTGAAGAACGCAGGCATGGCTCGATAAAACAAAATAAGTGAACGCGACCCGCTCCCGGCCGCGGCGGGACGGTGTAGTTCCGCTGCGCGGAAGCGGGTTTTGTGTTACGCAAAAGGAGATTCGGTTATGTATTGCACGAATTGCGGGAGGAAGCTCCCGGAGGACGGTTCGCCTTGCATTTGCGGGGCGCAGAACGGGAATTTCAACACGCAGCCGCCGCAGAATTTTCAGGCGCTGCCGCAGTATTACGCGCAGCCGCCCGTGCGCCCGGTCACGCCGGTACATGGGATGTTAAAACGGTTTGCGTCGTCAAAGCTGTTTTTCATGTGCGCGCTGCTTTTTACGGTGCAGATGGTCGTGTCGGCGGTCTCATCGATGATTGAGGTGTTCACGGTGCTGCAAAATCAAGCGTATCTGCTGGAACGCGCGCCCATAGGCACGAATTTCAACGTAAAGTTTAACGTAAACATTGTGCCCGTTCAAAATATTCTGGTGCTTATCGGGCTTTGGCTGCTGTACGCCTCCGCGAAGAAGACGGACACGCCGTTCATGAGCACAGCGGGCGTCACGCTGTTTAAAGTGACGGAAATTCTCCGGATCGTTGGGTGCGGTATTTTTTGCGGGATGTTGCTGCTCATCGGTCTTTTGGTGCTCCTCGCATCGAATGGCGCCCCGAACGTGACAAATTACACCGGCTTGCCGGACAATATCGCTATTTTGATAGTGGGTATTGCTTTTGCGGTCGGTTTGGTGTTGAGTGTCCTGCTGCTTTTGTACAGCATCAAAATGCTCGGCGTGTGGACAAGCTTGCAGTGCGCGATACAGGTGGGCGTGCTGCCGAAAAAGCTGCCGGGGTACGCGCTCGCTTTGCAGGGATTTTCGATTTTCTGTGATGCCGCCGCGATGATTGCGTTTTTCGTGTTGAACGCGTGGATCCTCATCCCGGGCAGCCTGTGCAGCATAGCCGCGCGGGTATATGTCATCCGCTGTATGGCGGCGTATAACCGGGAGGTTGCGGGGATGGAAGCGGGTTCTTTCTAAAAGGCTTCGACTTTTGGGCGTTTTTGTGCTACCGTTTAGCTTTTATGAACTTGCGCTGCAAGTTCATTGGGAGACCCCCTAATTGGGTCTCCCACACTTTAACAGTCCACCGGACTGTTAAAGTTCCCGTCCTGATTTTTTGAATGCAAAAAGATTTCGCCATTTGCGAATGGCGACTTAGGACGCTGCCCTAAGAACCCGCCGCCTTTGAAAAGGCGGGCGAAACTTTTAACCATGGTTACCGCAGGCTGCGAAAAATCTTTACAAATCTTTTTCTGTGCGCTACAATAGGGGAAAGATTGTTTTGAAATGGGGTTTTATAGATGGTGAAGATTCCCGAAAATTACACGCTGAGCCTTGGCCTTTACGAGACGCAGAAGGCAATCGGTCTGATCAAGAACGTATTTCTCGTCAAAATTTGTGCGGCGCTGCATTTAAAGCGCGTCACCGCGCCGCTGTTCGTCGACCCCTCCACGGGTCTGAATGACGACTTAAACGGTGTGGAGCGCCCGGTCGAGTTTGACATTCCGGCAGTCGGCGGCAACGCGCAGGTGGTGCATTCCCTTGCAAAGTGGAAACGCCTTGCGTTGCATGATTACGGCTTTTACGTGGGCAACGGCCTTGTGGCGGACATGAACGCCATTCGCCGCGACGAGGAGCTCGACAATCTTCACTCCATCTATGTGGACCAGTGGGACTGGGAGAAGGTCATCGACCGTGACACGCGCAACATGGCGTATCTGGAAGACACGGTGCGCCGCATCGTCAGCGCCATCTGCGGCACGCTGGACGAATTAAAGTGGCAGTTCTCCGGCCTTTCCACCGAGCTTTGCCGCGACGTGTATTTCATCACGGCGCAGGAGCTTGAGGACCGCTACCCTGACCTCACCCCGAAGCAGCGCGAGAACGTCATCGTGCGCGAGCACCGCACGGTATTCATCGAGCAGATCGGCGGCGTGCTCAAAAGCGGCAAGCCGCACGACGGTCGCGCGCCGGACTACGATGACTGGAGCATGAACGGCGACCTGCTGTTCTGGCACGAGCCGCTTGGCATGGCGCTGGAAATCAGCAGCATGGGTATCCGCGTGGACGAAAATTCGCTTGCGGCGCAGCTTAAAATTGCAGGCTGCGAAGCGCGCGCGGAGCTGCCGTTCCACAAAATGCTTTTAAACGGCGAGCTGCCGCTCACCATCGGCGGCGGCATCGGGCAGTCGCGCCTTTGTATGCTTCTGCTCGGCAAAGTACATATCGGCGAGGTACAAGCTTCCCTCTGGGACGAGGAGACCCGCCGCGTCTGTGCCGAAAAGGGCGTTATCCTGCTGTAATTATGCTTGAAGCTGAATAAAACGGAAGCCCTCTGCTGCGGTTCTTACTTTGCAGCAGGGGGCCTTTCCTATGCCGAAAAAATCTATAAAGACGGAAAAGTGTTTTAGCGTTCGCGGAGTTCAGCTGAATTTTTAGCCGGCAAAGAGGTATGCTCAGCACTTCGTCCACTTCATCAAAAGCGATTTTGGCAGGATATGCGCTAAGAAGCGGTAGAACTTATAAAATCCGCCCATGGTGCAGGCGCTTTTGCCTTTTAATCCGGCTTTCAGGGCGCAGGTCGCCATTTTTGCGGGCGACTGGTGTGGCAGCATGTCGAGCGTGCGGCTTTTATGCGTGGGGCGGTCGGCAACCTGCCAGAACTCCGTAATCATCGGGCCGGGGCACACGGCAAGGACGTTGATCTTTTTAGGCTTTAATTCCTCGCGCAGCGCGCGGGAGAAGCTTTGCACGTACGCCTTTGTGGAGCAATACACTGCCATGCGCGGTGTGGGCGCAAACGACGCGATGGACGAGATGTTCAGGATAAGCCCGCCCGTTTTCATATACGGCAGGCTGTACCGCGTGACGGCGGTCAGTGCGCGGCAGTTCAAATCGATCATCGCGGTCTGGCTTTCGACGTCGCTTGTCGCAAAATCGCACAGCTTGCCAAAGCCCGCATTATTGATGAGCAGTGAAATTTCCGGCTTTTCACGTTCAAGCAAAGCGTTAAATTGTTTTAATGCGGCGGAGTCGGTGAGGTCGAGCGCGATGGGGCGCAGATTTTTTTCCGGGAACTGCGGCTTTAATGCTTCCAAGCGGTCTTCGCGGCGAGCGATGAGCCAATAGGTGTCGATCTCCGGGCAAAGGGTGACAGCGGCGCGTAAAAACTCGATGCCAAGTCCTGAGGAAGCGCCTGTGATCACGGCGATTTTCATAGTGACTGTCCTTTCAAAATTTTCCGATGGTTGTGTCTCCATTCTACCGCCGCTTCAGCTGCCTGTCAAACGCCTTTTTGGACAATTTGTAAATTCGCGCGAAAAAACGCAAAAAACGGTATAAATTTTCGTGAAAGTGTGGTACAATGACAATAATTACTGTGATGCGTACGCACCGTGTACGCAGAAAGGACGCATACATGACAAATCAAAGAAAAAGCATGCGCTTTATAGGCTGTCTGCTGGCAGTTTTCATGCTGGCAGTTGTTTTTTGTCTGCCGGCTTTGGCGGACAGCGCATCATCGAACACATACACGATTCCGGACACGAACATGACCGTCACAATCCCCGAGGGCGCGACGGTGCTTTCCGTCGACACCCCGGCGGGCGATGCCGCGTGGAGCAAGGCAGGCATTTTGGACGCGAGCGAGAAGATCAAGGAAATGCAGAAAAACGGGACCACGGCGGAGATTATTGCGGCAAACGGCGATACCATAGCCGTAGCGGCGAAATCTTCCGATTACGCGAACTCCGTTTTTAACCTCAATAATCTGGACGAAAAGGGCAAGAAGGATTTTTTGAAATACATGGAGCCGTCTTCCATGGACGGCAGCACGACCGGCACCATCACGTGGTATGACCACGCACAGATTCCGTTCTTTATGATCGACATCTGTGCGGAGAATATCAAGGAGGAGGGACCCGTGTACGAGCGCCTCTATGGCACGCTGTACGACGGCAAGATTGTTTCGTTTGACCTCTTCGGCGATACGAAACAAATCTCGGAGGAGACGGACGCATTCATGCGCGCCGTGGTCGATTCCGCCGTCATCTCTGCCTTTGCGGAAGCACCTACGATTGAAAACGGTTTGAGCAGACAGAGCGCTGTGACGCTCGGCGCAGTGGGTGTGCTCATTGTGCTGCTCATCGTTTACTTTGTGACGGCGCACAGCCGTAACAAGCGTGAAAAGCAGCTTAGAAAAGAGACGGCGGATCGCCTTGCGGAATACCGCCGCTCGAAGCAGGACGACGAATCCGTCGGTACGGGCGCGTTGCGTTTTGTAAACGAGACCGACCACGACGACGCGGCAATCAAGATGTTCGCGAACTATCAGGCGTATCACTTGCAAATTTTCATGCCGGTGTTCACCGTGATTTTAAGCGTCATCGCGCTGTACGTCGTGTGGCAGCTCGGCAATTTCGACAGCAACTGGTGGGTCATGCTACTGCTTATCGGCTTTGCGATTTACAGCCTTTATAAGCTTGCGACGGCTTCCACCAACACGGCAAAGGTGCTTATGCGCTCCTACGGTAAGCTGCGCAGCCGCCGCGCCGCGTACTATTTCTACGATGGCGACTTCCGCATCACGGGTTTACAGGCTTCTAACCTGCACCCGTATTTCCAGATCAGCCGCATGTATGAGACGAATGAATATTTCTATATGTATTTCGGCGAGGGTAATACGTACTTTATCCGCAAGGACGGCTTTAAGCAGGGTGACGCCGATGCGTTCCGCACCTTTATGAAGGAAAAGCTCGGCAAGCGCTTTAAGTAAAAGCAACAAATAAACAACAAAATAATAGGAACGCGCAACAAATGAAAATCGACCGCGCGGGCTTTATGCGGTATAATGGGGGCGCTTTGAAAGCGGCCCCGAAAGAGAGGATTTCTTACATGATCGGTATTATCGGAGCGATGGAGATTGAGGTCGCGGGCATTACCGCGGCGCTGACAGACCATAAAACGGAAACGCTGTGCGGCGTTACGTTCCACACGGGCAAGCTGAACGGCACGGACGTTGTCGCCGCAAAATGCGGCGTGGGCAAAGTGAACGCGGCCATGTGCACGGCGGCGATGATCCTCAGCTACGCGCCGTCCGTCGTCATCAACACGGGCGTTGCGGGCGGCATCGGCGAGGGCGTGAAGATCGGTAATATGGTCGTTGCGTCCCACACCGTGCAGTACGATTACGACACCACCGCCATCGGCGAGCCGAAAGGCTTTGTAATGATCGGCAGTGAGGGCGTTGTGCAGCTGCCGACGAGCGCGAAGCACAATGCGGTGCTCGAAAAGTACGCCGAGAAGATCTACAACGGCGTGCACACGGGCGTCATAGCGACCGGCGACCGCTTTGTGGCGGATCCCGCCTTCTGTTTGCAGCTGAAAGCCGAGTTCGGCGCAATCTCCTGCGAGATGGAGACCGGCGCTGTGGCACAGGTGTGCGCGGTGAATAAAACGCCGTTCTGCGGTCTGCGTGCCATCTCCGATAACGCGAACGATGAGGGCAGCGTCGATTTTGAGACGTTTGCAAAATCCTCTGCGGAAAAGTGCATCGAGCTTTTGAAAGATGCTGTGGGTGAGCTGAACGAAGTGCAGTAAGACAGTTTGGTTTAGAGCGAAAGGAAAGAATGTATGCAGAACAAATATCTTGCCATGACCCCGCCAATGGGTTGGAATTCATGGAACACCTTTACATGGAACATCAACGAAGACCTCGTGTGCGGCGCAGCAGACGCTCTGTGCGCAAGCGGCCTTAAAGATAAAGGCTATGAGTACGTCGTCATCGACGATTGCTGGAGTCTCAAGCAGCGCGACGAAAACGGCCGCCTTGTGCCGGATCCGGAGAAGTTCCCGCACGGCATGAAGGCTGTGGCGGACTATGTGCACTCGAAGGGCCTCAAGTTCGGCATGTACTCCTGCTGCGGCACGCACACCTGCGCGGGCTACCCGGGCAGCTTTGAGCATGAGTTCGTAGATGCCGAGACGTTTGCTTCCTGGGGCGTCGATTACCTTAAGTACGACAACTGCTACAAACCGAAGCACATGGACGGCGAAGTGCTCTACAAGCGTATGTCTCTTGCGCTGCGCAACTGCGGCAGAGACATTGTGCTTTCCGCCTGCAACTGGGGCAACGAAGACGTGCACAGCTGGATCAGAAGCTCCGGCGCACAGCTGTTCCGCTCCACGGGCGATATTCAGGATAACTGGGAATCCGTAAAGAATCTGTTCCTCTCTCAGCTCGATAAGACGGCGTTCAGCGGCCCGTACTGCCACAACGACATTGATATGCTCATCGTCGGTATGCACGGCTCCAGCAACAACGAGTTCATCGGCAACATCGGCTCCTGCTCCGACCTCGAATACCGCTCGCACTTCGCACTGTGGGCCATCATGGGCTCCCCGCTGATGATTGGCTGCGACGTGCGTAATATGACCGATGTGACGCTTGAAACGCTCGGCAATGAAGACCTCATCCGCATCAACCAGGATATCGAGTGCCGCGCGCCGTACTGCATCCGCCAGTGGAACAACCCGGAGAACGTCATGGCGCTCGTAAAGCCCCTTTCCGACGGTTCTCTTGCCATCTGCTTCGTAAACTTCGGCGATAAAAAGAGCGAAATGTCCCTGCAATTCTGGGATATGGGCATCTCTTATGCGGAGAACATCGGCCTCTCCTTCTACAACTGCTATACAAAGCAGGATGAGGGCAAGTTCGCCGAGCGCTACGTGGCGCAGGTGGAGCCGCATGACACCATGGTGTTCATTGCAAAGCCCGTGAAGCTGAAATAATGGCAAACTACAAAACCTGCCGCACCTGCGGCGCACCGCTCCACGATGACGACATCGCCATTTACCGCAAGCTCGTCTACCGCGGCGCGGAGGACTTTTTGTGCATACAGTGCCTTGCGGATTATTTCAAGTGCCCGAAAGAGGAAATTGAAAAGCGCATCCGCTATTACCGCGAAAGCGGCGTGTGCACGCTGTTCCGCTGATTCTATCCCGTAAATTAACACCGCCGGAGGATTTTTTTGCCTTCCGGCGGTTCGGCGTTTTCATTTATAAGAAATCCATTTCGCAAAAAGGAGATACCACTATGGCCGATACCATATCTGTCAGTATCATCATCACGTTTGCAGCAGAGCTGCTGTTTTCGCTTGCGCTGCCCATCCTTGCCCTTGTCATCTGGAAAAAGAAGGAGGGCACAGAGCTCCGCCCGGCGTGGATCGGCGCGGCAGCCTACTTTGTGTTCGGCATGGTGCTGGAGCAGCTCATCAATGCCGCTGTGCTCGGCACGGGCAGCTCCGCCGTTTCCGCGTTCCTGCTCGGCCACCCGTGGCTTTATGCCGTGTACGGCGGTCTTTCGGCCGGCATTCTGGAGGAGACCGCACGCTTCCTCGTATATAGAACGATGCTGAAGGACAGCGTGGGCCGCGAAAACGCTGTTACGTTTGGCATCGGCTTCGGCGGGCTCGAGTGCATCATGGTGCTGGGCCTCACGGTGCTCTCTACGCTCATGATGTCCATCTCGTTCAATAACATGGGCGCAGAGGCGTTTGCCGCACAGTATGCGAACTCGGAGTACCAAATCGTCCTTGAGACCATCGCGGAGATCAACGCCATCAGCCCTCTTGCCGGCGTGATGAACTGCGTGGAGCGCGCCGCGGTGTTCGCACTGCAAATTGAGCTTTCCGTTTTGATGTTCGGCGTGGTGCGTTCGCAGAAATTCTGGCTGTACCCCGTCAGCATCCTGCTGCACTCGGTTGTTGGCTTCCTCGCAGCGCTGTATCAGACGAACGTGCTTACCTCCGTCTATCTTTTGGAGGTGCTGCTCGTTGTGTACGCCGTGGCGGTCTTCTTCCTCGCGCGCAAGGTCTACGGTGAGCTGCCCATGGAAAAACCGCGCGAGCTTGACCATTTCGGCAGAGTGATTAAGCGCAAATGAGTTTAGAGGTTAAAGCCTGTGCCGCACTTACAGAGCCGGAGCGTGCAGAAATTCTCGCGCTGCAAAATGAAGTATACAGCGGCGAAAATCTAAAGAATACGGTCTGGCTGCAAACGGAAAGCCACTTTGACCGCACCGTACCGTGCTTTTATCTCGGTCGTGAAAACGACGCGCTCACTGCATTTTTGTCGCTGTTTCTGCCGACGCAGGAGGAGGCCGAGGTAACGGCGTTCACGAAGCAATCCGCGCGAAATTGCGGGCAATTCACGGCACTTTTGCACGCCGCCGCAAAGGAAATGCAGGTGCACGGCGTGCCTGATTTTTTGTTTGACCTCGAGTCGCAAAGCGAAACGGGAAAGGCGTACCTCAAAAAGCACTTTCCGAACGCCGTCCACAGCCACACGGAATATCGCATGACGCGCGAGCCGGCGGTTTTCCCACTGCCGGAAAACATAACCGTAAAATGCGTGACGGGGGAGACGCTCGCGGACTATCTGTCCGTTTCCCTGCGCAAATATAAAAATTTTGAAGCCGCAAAAGAGATGCTCCTCGCCGAAAATCGCACGGCGTATGTGCTGTATGTAAACGGTGAGCCCATCGGCGTGTTTGACCTCGCGGGGGAAAAAACGGACGAAACGTTGTCCCTCTGCGGCGTGGCGGTAAAAGCCAGTGAGCGCGGCAGGGGCTACGGCAAACTCCTTATGCGCGCGGCGCTGACCGAAGCCAAAAACGCGGGCAAAGGCATCGAGCTCGACGTCGATTCCGAAAACCCGCCCGCCTTAAATTTATACCGCTCTTTCGGCTTTGCGCCGACCTTTGAAGTGGAATACTGGCGTGTGTCCGTGCACGATTGCCTGTAAAAAATGACCCCCGCACTCTCGTGTGTTAACGAGAATGCGGGGGCGTTTAAATTCAACTTATTGCACAAAAAGCCGCACTTTTCCCGTGATGCCGCTCGCGGGCAGTGTCATATACGTCGAAAAGAAATCCTGCATACGCTGTGCAAGCGTGTTGCAGACGAACACTTCTACGTCGTTTTCGCCCGCTTTTACGGCTTCCGTAATATCCCAGCGGTACGGGCGGCAGATGCGCTGCCCCATGTCCTTGCCGTTTACGAACAGCTGTGCCGTTATGCCGACATTTTCAAATTCAAGCTCTACGTGTGCCGTATCGTTTATGTTGAGCTTTGTCTTATACCGCATTTCGCCGGAAAACTCCGTTTCACCGTTTTTGCCCGTGATGTTAAAAAGCTTCGAGCTTTTACGGAACGGCCTGAATTCCGTCTCCTTGCCCGTCTCACGCAGGTCAATGTCCCACAGCGTCTCAATCTCCGCCATATGCAGACCCTCGGATTTCTCCGGAAAGCCTGCCCATTCCTCTTCCGTAGCGCTGCCGAAAATGAGGATCACCGATTGCCCCGCTTCAAGTGCGAGCTCGACTGTGCCGTCTGCCGTCTTGCCACGCGTATAGACGCCGTTTAACAGATCCGCCGCGATGTATTTGCCGCTGACGGGCAGCGAAAGCGTCTCCTGTACCGCGTTCGGCGCTTCGTTGAAGACAAAGAAGCTTGTCGCTTCGCCGCGCGTGAACTTTGCAATGCGCAGCAGGTGCTCCTTTGCGTTATATTCGTGCGCGAGGCCGCTTTCTTTGATGTGCGCTGCAAGCTTTTGAAGCGGCACGATCTCGTTTTCACTGATATTCACGCAGTCCGGTGCGTAATCGACAAAGAATACCGGCACGCCTGCGTTTTTGAGCGCTTCGCAGATTTTTGCAAAGCGCTCCGGCAGCTTTCTGCACGCCGGCACGACGAGGTATTTGTACCCGCGCCCAAAGCGCCCGTTGTTCTTTTCCGCCGTTTCCAGATAATCGAGCGGCACGATGTCGTAGGAAATCTGCGCGTCATAGCACGCTTTTGCAGGCTTTTGCGTCAGCATGGCGCTTGATTTGTCCATCCACTCGGCTTCCGCGTGGTATAAAATTGCGCCGGAGGCTTCCATCTCTGTGCCGTACAGATAGTGCGCCGCGCGGTTCACGTAGTGCATCAGCTGCGTGAAGCCCGCAAACTGCGGGTCGTTGCCGTCTGCGCCAAAGTGCGGCGGACAGTCGCGGTCGGGGAAGACATCGTCAAATGCGTGCGGCACAAAGTGGTTTACGCCGCGCACAAGCAGGAAGTCCATCAACCATTTCATGACGTTCGCGCCTTCTGCCCAACCGTATGCGCCGAACACCTCACACATGGCGCGGCCGTTCATGTTCGGATTTTGCCGCGCGTGCGAAGCCGCAAGCTGCCCCAAAACGTAGTGGAAGAATTCGCCGTCCACCATGCCGCCCGAGACAAGCGCCGCCGTTTTGCAGTCGGCCATTCCGGGCATTACCTGGTGCAGCACAATGTCTATGCCACTCATGTCCTGCCCGTCGAGCCCGCGGAAGTAATGTCCCGCACTGCACCCAAGACGCGCGTGCGCGTTCATGTCTTCAATCAAATGCCCAATGTATTGCACACCGTGCGCACGGCACCAATCGCCGAGCGGATAGGAGAAATTCTCTTTCCAAAGCAACGTCACGGCGTCCATGTACGCAAGGCGAATTTTCGCGGTCAGCTCGTCATGCGCATACCACAAAATCGGCAGATAGAGCGTCGGCTCGTCGATGCCGTCTTTTGCCATGTGCACGGCGGCCGCGTCGCGCCACGGCAGCATCACGCCGGGCTGGCCAACCGAACGATTATAAATGCCGGTGTCGTACCCCGTCATGCCGAAATGCGGCGCGTCAAAGCCCGGCTCATCGGAGAAAAATCCCGCGAGCGTGTTACCGAAATACTTTGCATAGTGGTCGTAATGCGGCTCGTACACGGCTTCAATGAGCTTGTGCACCGACTCTTTTGAGAGCATGTCGATATAGTACTTTTTGTTTTCTTCGCCGCTGAATGTCTCAAACACGAAAAATACGCGGTAAAGCCCTTCGGGCACACTGAAATATACGAATTTATCTTCCGGCTGCACGTCAAGCTCAATCGGTTCGCCGGTCAGCTCTTCATCTTTGCCCGTGCGGCGGAACAGCACGGCAGAAACGAGCTTTTCCTCCGGCGTGTGCATTGGCATCAAGACGGACGCTTCCGCCATGGGTCCCATCACGTCCACATGCGATTCCCGCAGAAATTTTCGACGCAGGTTCAGGTCTTCGTGCTCTAAAATACCGTTTGCGTAGCCCGTCGGGAAATGCTTATCGTCGAGAATCCACACGCGCATGCCGCGCTTTTCGGCTTCCGCCAAAATAATGTCCATCGTCTTCCACCACGCGTCCTCGCAGAAGTGTTCATACGGGCGCGATTCCACACAAAATGCGCGGCAGCCGCTCTCATAGATCTTCTGCACGCGTGCGGGAATCTCCGCGTCGTGCCCATCGTGCTGCCAGAAAAACGGCAGCAGGTAGTTTTCCGTTTTATTTTCCAATATACTTTTCAAAATTGGTTCCATTTAAATTCCCCCAAAAGAGTTTTACAAATAAAGCTGTATCGACGCCATCGCGTACACGGCGAGGTAATATAGGATCAGCGCACCGTTTTTCTGTGTGCCCGTAATGCCGCAGATGAAATCCCGCGCAACGAACAAGTCTGAAATGCAGAACGCCGCTGCACCCAACGCGAACAGTATCCACTGCGTCGAGACAGCAAACGGCAACGTGCCCGCCATAGCTGTCATGAACGAAAGCACGAGCGGATACAGCACCATCGGGAGCAACATAGAGCCAAGCGAATGCAGATATTGCCGGAAAATCAGCGCAATGATGCCGTAAATGATCAAAGCCGCAACGACCGTGCCCCACCGAAACCCGCCGAGCTGTGCAATATACCCGATAAGCACAAGGTGCGCGAGTCCGAACGAGATCACGCCGAAGCGAAAATCGCGCTCGATGACAAAATCCGCGATACAGCAGAATAAAAGCGCCAAAGCGAGCAGCCACGCGTTCGCCGGGTGATTAAACAACACGATGCCGAGCACCGCCGTGATGACCGCTACGAACGTTGCGCCGCACTTTGCGGCTGAGCGCCACATCGTGCTGCCGAACGAGCGCGTGGCATTATAGATGTAACAGAACGAGAGCATCATCGGCAATGAGATGAGTGGCCAAAGCACACGAAACACGCGCATAAAAACGCCTCCTTTTCCACAATTATAACAAACGTCCCCGCAAAATCAAGCAAAATAAAAGCCGTCGGCAGAGGATCGGCAAAATCCACTGTCGGCGGCGTGTTGACTTGTCAAATATTACCCATGAAAGCCGTAGTTGATGCACCAGAAGACGCACACAACGGCAAGCACGATGCACTGCACGATGAGCAAAGCACGGGAAATGGTGCGCTTATTGATGCCGGAATTCGGGGAGAAACTCCAAACGGCAGCCATGATAAGTCCCAAAACCGGAACGAGCTGGATGAGGAACATCATCACGCACTCGGAAACGGAAAGCGCAATGGTGTTTTCCGGCAGATATTCCACGGCGCGGCCGGGTCTGGAGGAAGCCTGCACAGCGTTATCATACAAAACCGGTGTTACGCCCTGGTTATAAACCGTTGCGCAGGGGGTCTCGATATCGGAACGAATTCTTTCCGGGTCCCTCGGCTGTATATTTTTTGTATAGGTTTCATTGAGCATCATAAAAGGTCTCCTCCTTATAAAACGGACGGTTCAAGCAAAAAGTGTTTTTATCTCGCGGACATATTTCCGCGTTTCTTCCTGTATACAGAATAACATGAAAAGGGCATTTTATCAAGTATTATCTAAAAAAATGTAAAGTTTATTGCGCTGCTTACGCTTTAAATGCTTAAATTGTTCACAGCATATACGCAATTTGTCCGCGATGCAAATACACTTTGCAACTTGATAAACCCGGTAATTCATGCTATTTTAAAATTGACCTTATTATACGGCAATTTTTGAGAAAGAAGGAAAAAATATGCAGCTTTGCAGTGTAAAAGCTCCATACGAAGTCTGACCCCGGGCGGGTTCGCATGGAGTGCTTAGCCGCCCGCAGACTTTGCATTTTTAACACGAATTTTTTATTTTTGTTAAGGAAGAGCAAAGTCTCATGCAATTTCATTTTAAAAATTTCAAAAAAGTTTTCTGCATTCAAATTTTCCCCGAAGCTTTGGGATAAACCCGCGCGCACGGCATGAGGCTCATTTCTGCGCCTGTGGTCTACGCAGACGTTTTCCGCGCTCGGCAGCTCTATGACAAGCTTTGCGCTCGTCATTTGGGCGTATGAGCAAAGCGGCTTGGCGCTCAGCACCGCGCTGCTCTCCATCTGCTCGTATGCGTCGTATGTACTTTTGAGCATTTTTGCCGGTGGGCTTTCCGACCGCTGGAACAAAAAGGCCACCATGCTCATCTGCGATGCCGCGGCGGCGCTCACCACCGTCGGCGTGCTCGTTTTGCTCAGCACCGATGCGCTCTGCGTGTGGTGCGTGGGCGCGGTGCTCGGCTGGCTGCCCATTCCGCTGATGAACGCCAACTTAGACGTGCTGTTCCGCACCCACATTCCCGTGAAGATGCAGGGCCGCGTTTACGCCGCGCGCAATTCGTTGCAATTTTTCACCATTCCGCTTGGGTATCTCCTTGGTGGCGCGCTTGTAGATACCGTCTTCGAGCCGTTCATGGCAGTGCAAACACCCGAAAGCCTTTTCTGCTGCCTGTTCGGCACCGGCAAAGGCTCCGGCAAAGGCTCCGGCAAAGGCTCCGGCGCCGCGTTTTTGTTCCTTGTCCTCGGCTTCCTTGGCGTCGCCGTCTGCCTCTGCTTCCGCCGCAGCAAGCTTATCCGCGGGCTGGAAGCGAACGACAAAGATTAAAAAGCTGAACCAAACCACGAATACAGAATATTTCAAGTACGATTCGTAATGTGTATGGTGATTTAGCCGGAATTGAAAATAAGATACACTGAGAAGTACGATTTTATCAAAAAAAGTCTTGGCGACTGTTTGCAGCTCCTACTGCGTCGCCAAGACTTTTCTTTATACTTTTAAAGCTTAATAATACCGAATGACCGCGATAACCTTGCCGAGAATGGTGATTTCATCGGAGATGATGGGCTCGAAATCCGGGTTTTCGGGCTGGAGACGGAACGTGCCCTTCTCCTTATAGAAGCGCTTCACGGTGGCTTCATCGCCGATCATGCCGACCACGATCTCGCCGTTTTCCGCCACGGGCGTTTTCTCTGCGATGACATAGTCGCCGTCCAGAATGCCGGCGTTAATCATGCTCAGGCCGTCCACGTGCAGCGCGAAAAGCTCTTTGCCGCTTTTGTCCGGGTAGGGGATATAGCCCTCAATGTCTTCCACGGCCAGAATGGGCAGACCGGCCGTCACCTTACCGAGGATCGGCACCTGCTTTGCGGCAGATGCGCCTACAATGTGAATGGAGCGATTCAGGCCCGCATCGCGTGTGATATAGCCGAGCGCCTCCAAAGATTTCAAGTGGGAATGCACCGTAGAGGTGGAGCGCAAACCGGTCGCCGCGCAGATCTCACGCACAGAGGGCGGCACGGCACGTTCCGCCATGGTGGAGCAAAGATAGTCATATACAAGCTGCTGGCTTTTCGTTAAACTCGCCATATGCGATTCCTCCGTTTTAATACAAAATCAGTCCCGTAGAAATGGGCAGTTCTTTAATTAAAACCATTGTATCATATATTTTCAAAAAATGCAAACGATTGTTTGCTTTTTCTGCGGATTTTCTCGAAAAAAGCGTTCATAAATGCGTTCCAAAATCTTTAACGTTTATTCATGGCTATTTAACAACTCTTTTTGAAACCGCGGTATAATATAAGCGTATTCGAAAGAAAAGGAACCGCACCTTTCTTGGATACATGTTCTACCCTCCTCAATATACCCCTCAAGCTAAAAGGAAGAAGGACCGAGCCGCATCGGTCCTTCTTCCTTTTGTATAATGGTATTTTCAGCGCGGAGAAGTGCCGATTTGCACAGCATTGAAACTGAAAGTTTCCGTCTGCCGAAATCCACTGACCGAAGTATAGTTGCATATTTTTCTCAAACCCGCCCATACTACGGGTAAAGAAACCCAATGACGCTAAAAACAGGAGAGAAAAATATGGCTATGCACTTTAAAAAGCAGGAAAAAACCGAAGCGGAGCGCAAAAAGAGTACGGAGCGGCGCGGGTTTTACCTTGCGCTTGCCGTGTGTCTGACGGCCATCGGCATTGCGGCGTGGAGCACATACGATACCGTTTCCGGGTTCTTGGAGCCCACAGGGAGCGAGAGCAGTGCGTCTTCCGCCGCGTCTACACCGCGCCCCACGCCTGAAACATCCGTCCCCGTAGACGATGACCCGGAGAGCGCCGTTTCTGCGGGCCACGCGCAGGGCACTGTGCCGGAGGTCTCCGCAAGCACAGAAGCGGAGCCGCAGGAAGTGAACGCTCCTGCAGAAGAAACGCCCGTCGAAGAGACCGCTGCCGAGCCGACGTATACGGTCAGCGAAACGCTCACCCGACCGGTGCCGGGGGAGGTCATGACGGAGTTTTCCGATACGCCGGTATACTCCGAAACGATGCGCGACTACCGCGTACACGCGGGTACGGATTACACCGCGGCGCACGGCGAAACCGTGCATGCCTGCGCAAACGGAATTGTAAAAGAGACGCATACGGACATGCTGCGCGGGAATATGATTGTGATAGAGCACGGCGATTACGAAGTGCGCTATTGCGGACTCGGTGAAACGTTCCTCGTGCATGAGGGCGACATCGTCACGGCCGGGCAGGACATCGGCAGCGTGACCGCCGCGCCGTTTGAGTCCGCGCTCGATTCCCACCTGCATATCGAAGTCACCAGAAACGGAGAGCCAGTAGACCCGGAATCTGTCTTCGGTTAAAATTGAGCCAAACTGCCCCCGGCATCGTTTTAGGGGCGCGCAGCCTCGGTGTAAAAATGCACCGGGGCTGCTTTTTGCTGTTCAAAAATATTTTGCTGTTTACAATTTGGTCCTTGATTTTTCTGGTTTCTCGTTCTATAATATAGTTCAAAATAGAACGAAAGTAAGTGAGTATATGATCTTTTGGGAGCGGCAAAAATCTCTTACGGCGTTTTACGAAGCGTGCACAAAGCCGGTGCGTGATGCATACGACCTGACGCAGATGCAATTCAATATTTTAATGTTCCTGCACAATAACCCGCAGTTTGATACGGCGGGCGATTTAGTCAAAACGCGCCACCTCACAAAATCGCACGTTTCAACAGCGTTAAAGGAACTTGAAGCGCGCGGGTGGATTGAAGCGTATTACGCTGCGGGCAACCGCAAAAGTCAACATTTACGCATCACAAAAAGCGCCGAAGCCGTCATCGCGGCGGGAAAAGCGGCGCAGGAGGTGTTCGGCAAGCAGCTTTTTAAGGGCTTCACGCCGGGAGAAACCGAGCAGTACAAAGTGCTGTTTGATAAAATGTGCGAAAACGCCGCAGAAGGCTTAGAGGAAACGGAAAGGATGAACTGATATGGAGCTTTTAGTCAAAATCCTCGTCTGCTTTTTGGCGGGCGCGGGCGCAGGCATCGGCACTGGCTTTGCGGGCATGAGCGCCGCCGCGGTCATCGGGCCAATGCTTATGACGTTCCTCGGCATCCCGGCGTATCAGGCGGTCGGCATCGGCCTTGCAAGCGATGTCTTGGCCAGCGCCACAAGCGCGTGGACGTATAAAAAGCATAAAAATCTTGACGTCAAAAACAGCCTGCCGCTGCTCATCAGCGTGCTTGTTATGACATTAGTCGGCAGTTTTGTCGCAAGTCTCCTGCCGGAGCGCGCCATGAGCGGCACCATGCAGATCGCCATGATCTTCATCGGCCTGCGTTTCCTTCTAAAGCCGGTCAAAACGACCAAAGAGCAAATGGCCGCGGCCACGCCGAAGGAACGCCTCATCAAATCCATCGTCGGCGGTGTCCTCGTTGGGTTTATCTGTGGCTTCGTCGGTGCGGGCGGCGGCATGATGCTGCTGTTCGTTTTGACGTCGTTCCTCGGCTATGAGATGCACATGGCGGTTGGCACCAGTGTGTTCATCATGGCGTTCACTGCGCTGACCGGTGGCATCAGCCACTTCGCCATCGGCGGCATGCCGGATGTCACATGCCTCATTCTCTGCGTTGTTTTCACGCTCCTTTGGGCGAAGATTGCCGCCGCCATCGCAAACCGCGCCAGCGCCGTCACCCTGAACCGCGTCGTCGGCATAGTCATGATCCTCACCAGCATCGTGATCTTGCTTGTGAATTATGTATTTTAATAAATAATCTCCTCCATAAAAACGAGACCCCCGAAGCACGCTTTGGCACTTCGGGGGTCTTGTCTGTTTAAGCTTTAATACTCATAATGATGCGCTTCTTTCAGCATCATGTCTTTCACCTTCATCAGGCGGATCTGGGTGGAGCGCTCGTTTTCGTCAAGCTTCATCGTAATGTACTTGATGTTCGTCTGCAGCTCCGGGATCATGACGTGCTCCAGCGCGTTGACGCGACGGCGTGTCTTTTCAATCTCTGCCGCCATCAACTGGCAGGATTTTTCCACTTCCGCCAACTTCAGCATTTTCGGGAAGACCTCGGAAAGCGAAAGGATCGCGTCGTCAAGGTCGCCGGTCGTAAAAGCGAAGCCGTAGGAGTACATGTCGTTCTGGTCCGGTGTACGCGTCTTAAAGTCAAAATCCGGAATCTCCACGCTCATCACGTTCTGCGTGCCGGCGGAGATCGTCAGTTCCTGCTTCGGCGCAAGCAGCGCGGTGTTCAGCATTTCGTCCGGCATACCGGCGCGCGCCAACATGAAGTTCTGGTTAGCGGAGACGAGCGCCGTCTCCACTTCTTCGCGCAGCGCTTTGTTTTCGCGCACCTTATCGAGGAACTGGCGCATCAGCTCGTCGCGCTTATCCTTCAGAAGCTTGTGCCCGCGCACGGCGGTGACGAGCTTCTTTTTCAGCCGCGTCAGCTCCATTCTGGTGGGGTTTACCTGGGTGCCTGCCACCGCGCATCACACCTTTCCGTAATACTGATCGAGGTACTTGTCGTCGATTCGCTTCAGTTCGCTTCTGGGCAGGATGGAAAGCAGCTTCCAACCGAGCTCCAGCGTGTCTTCAATGTCGCGGTTCGTGTTGTAGCCCTGCGAAACGTACTCGTTTTCAAAGGCGTCCGCAAACTTCGCGTACAGCTTATCGATCTCCGTCAGCGCGGCTTCGCCGAGGATGACCATGAGCTCCTTTGCTTCTTTACCGCGTGCGTAGGCGGCAAACAGCTGGTTCATGGTGCTCGCGTGGTCGGCACGGGTCTTGCCCTCGCCGATGCCCTTATCTTTCAAACGGGACAGCGACGGCAGAACGTCGATCGGCGGCGCAATATTCTTGCGGTACAGCTCACGGCTCAGAATGATCTGCCCCTCGGTGATGTAGCCCGTAAGGTCCGGGATCGGGTGGGTCTTGTCGTCTTCCGGCATGGTTAAAATCGGGATCAGTGTGATGGAACCCGTCTTGCCGTTCTGGCGGCCTGCGCGCTCGTACAGGGACGCTAAGTCCGTGTACATGTAGCCCGGGTAGCCGCGACGGCCCGGCACTTCCTTACGTGCGGCGGAGACCTCACGCAGCGCGTCCGCGTAGTTCGTAATATCCGTCATGATAACGAGAACATGGTAGTTCTTTTCAAAAGCGAGGTATTCCGCAGCAGTCAGCGCCATGCGGGGTGTTGCGATACGCTCAATGGCCGGGTCGTTTGCAAGGTTTACAAACATAACCGTGCGGTCGATGGCGCCCGTCTCGCGGAAGCTTTCGATGAAGAAGTTTGATTCCTCGAACGTGATACCCATAGCCGCAAACACAACGACGAACGGGTCGTTCGTGCCGCGCACCTTAGCCTGACGTGCGATCTGTGCGGCAAGCTGGGCATGGGGCAGACCAGAAGCGGAGAAGATCGGCAGCTTCTGGCCGCGCACCAGCGTGTTCAGACCGTCGATGGCCGAAACACCGGTCTGGATGAATTCCTGCGGGTAGTTGCGGGCCGCCGGGTTCATCGGCAGACCGTTGATGTCGTCGCGGCGGTCGGGCAAAATCTCCGGGCCGTCGTCAATGGGGCGGCCGAGGCCGTCGAAAATACGACCCAGCATGTCTTCGCTTACGCCCAATTCCATCGTTCTGCCGAGGAAGCGCACGCGGCTGTTCGAAAGGTTGATGCCGGTGGAGCTTTCAAAAAGCTGCACCAGCGCGTTGCCCTCGTTAATTTCCAGCACCTTGCAGCGGCGCTTTTCACCGTTTGCAAGTTCAATTTCCGCCAGCTCGTCATACGTTACGTTTTCAACGCCCTTTACGAGCATCAGAGGACCTGCGACCTCCTGTATGGTTCTGTATTCCTTTGGCATCAGAAGTCCTCCTTGTTTTCAATGGCTTTGTCAATCTGCTGAGAGAGCTCTGCGCAGATCGCATCGTATTCCGCGGAGACCCGGTCGTTCGCCGTGTATTTAAAGCGGCCTATTTTTTCGCGAACAGGCAGCGCGATGAGGTCGTCGACCTTCGCGCCCTTGTCGAGCGCCGCAACGCACTGGTCGTAGAAGTGAACGACTAGCAGCATCATGTCGTGCTGCTTTTCAAGGCTTGTGTACGTGTCCGTCTCATGGAATGCGTTCTGGTGCAGGAAGTCTTCACGAATGGAGCGTGCAGCCTCCAGCTTCAAGCGGTCAGGCGCGGAAAGCGCGTCCATACCGACAAGCTTTACAATTTCCTCAAGCTCTGCTTCGTCCTGCAAAATGCGCATCAAACGCGCACGCAGATCCATCCAGTCCTCCGCCACGTTCGTGTTGAACCAGTTCGCCATCGTGTCCACATAAAGGGAGTAGGAGGTCAGCCAGTTCACGGCGGGGAAGTGGCGCTTATACGCAAGGTTTGCATCAAGCCCCCAGAAGACCTTGACGATACGCAGCGTCGCCTGTGAGACCGGCTCCGAAATATCGCCGCCCGGAGGGGAAACGGCGCCGATAACGGAAAGCGCACCCTCGCGGCTGTCGCTGCCGAGCGTAATGACGCGGCCGGCACGCTCGTAGAACTGTGCCAGACGGCTGCCGAGGTACGCCGGGTAGCCTTCTTCGCCCGGCATCTCTTCCAGGCGGCCGGACATTTCACGCAGTGCCTCCGCCCAGCGGGAGGTGGAGTCTGCCATGAGGGCTACGGAATAGCCCATGTCACGGAAATACTCCGCAATGGTGATGCCGGTGTAAATGGACGCCTCACGCGCCGCAACCGGCATATCGGACGTATTCGCGATGAGTACGGTGCGCTTCATCAGCGAATACCCGGTTTTCGGGTCAACGAGCTCCGGGAACTCGTTTAAAACGTCGGTCATCTCGTTGCCGCGTTCGCCGCAGCCGATGTACACAACAATATCGGCTTCCGCCCACTTTGCAAGCTGATGCTGCACAACGGTCTTGCCGCTGCCGAACGGACCCGGTACGGCCGCTACGCCGCCTTTTGCAATCGGGAACAGCGTGTCGATAACGCGCTGGCCGGTGATGAGCGGCATATCCGGCGAAAGCTTTTTCTGGTACGGTCTGCCGCGGCGGACAGGCCACTTCTGCATCAGCGATACGTTCACACTGCTGCCGTTCGGCGTGTCAATGACCGCCACGGTGTCCGTTACGGTGTATTCACCGGCGGAAATGGAGCGGATTGTGCCGCGCACGCCTGCCGGTACCATAATCTTGTGCAGCACGATCTCGGTCTCCTGTACGGTGCCGAGAATGTCGCCGCCTTCTACTTCGTCGCCCACCTGTTTAAGGGGCGTGAAGCTCCATTTTACATCGCGCTTTAAGGAGGGAACCTCCACGCCGCGCTTTAAGTTGTTGCCCGTCATTTCCATAATGGCGGTCAGCGGGCGCTGAATACCGTCGTAAATGGAGCTGATAAGGCCCGGCCCGAGTTCAACGCTCATCGGCTCGCCGGTGGATTCCACAGGCGCACCCGGCCCGAGACCGGAGGTCTCCTCGTAAACCTGAATGGAGGCCTCGTCTCCGTGAATTTCTATGATCTCGCCGATCAGTCGCTGGTCGCTGACGCGCACAACGTCGAACATGTTCGCGTCGCGCATACCGCCTGCAACTACGAGCGGACCGGCTACTTTTTTGATTGTGCCTTGGCTCATGTGCTTAGTCACCCGTTTCGTTAATCGTTGTCGTTAAAGATAATATCGGAGCCGACTGCCTGCTCCACGGATTTTTTAACCATTTTAATGCCCATGCCCGTGTTGCCCGTAACGCCGGGAATCGGGATGATGGCGGGCAGCGGCTGCAGGCGGAAGTGGTCCAGCTCGTGCTCCAGCTCGGCGGCAAGCGCTTCCGTAATGTAGATCACGGCGTATTCGCCCTCCGCTAAGCGGCGCAGCGTTTTGGAACCCATCTCCGAATCCGTCACGGGAAAGACCTCCAGACCGAGCGCGGCAAAGCCGTAAATGCTGTCGCGGTCTCCGATGACTGCTGCTCTGTACATTTCGTTTCCCTCTTTCTTTACAGGTCTCTCAAACGTGCACGGATGCGCTCATCCGGCAGGTTGTTCTGCTTGCCGGAAATAATAATGCGCACGGTAGAAATCTCGTTTTGGCGCGCCGTAACATACCCGAGCAGCGGCGCCACCGTAAAGTAATCCTGGCGGCTGATTTCTTTTACAAGCGCCGTCTGGCGGTCGTCGCACCATTTTTCAAACGCGGAGAAGCCGTCCTTCAGCGCCTTTACGCCGTCAGCATAGTCCGTACGGGAAAGGTACGCGTAAAACGTGTCCGTGTCTTTCGACGCCGCGTCAATGAGCTCTTCCAGATCCAGCGTGTCGCACGGGGCGAGGCTTTCTTCCAAAAACGCACGGCTTTTGCCGGTGTGCAAAGCGCGTGCCGCGATTTTAATGTCCGCCGCCGCCACCTTAAACTCGGAAAACGCCGTAATCAGCGCGTTTTTGCTCTCTTTACCGGTCTTGTGGATCGCCGTGAGGCATGCGCGGTCTAAAATGATGTCGCATCGCTGACCGTCGCGCGTGGTAAGCAGCGCGTCCGTCGCCTTTTTTGCGGCTTCCGCCATAAAGTCCGGCAGAAGGGAGAAGTCATTTTCTCTGACCGCCTGCTGCATTTTTTCCGGCTCCACGGTGCCGCCGGACATAAACACGTTGTGCGGCTCCGCGTTTGTGACGGTGCACTTCACCGCCGCTTTCATATTGTTGAAGTCTATGGGATACAGCAGTACGCTGAACGGCGTGAGGTCAGGCAGCAGCTCGTGCATGAGTGCCCACGTTTTCTCCTCCTCGGCGGCAAAAATTGCCTCGGCAGAGGTTTCGCCGCCAGCGCCCCAGCCCTTATCGGCCAGTGCACGGAAGCACTCTGCCGGCGTTTTGCACGCCATCAGCCTGTCCAGATCCTGCTGCGTCAAAAGCGAAAGCTCCCGCGCTTTAATGCGCGCCACAGCATAGATGTATTCCTGTTCCATTCGTTAAACCACCTTTTCTGCCGGCGGCTCAGCGAAAGAGCATGCCGCCCGCAAGGTCCTGCAATGTGTCTCCGGCGGCCTCAAACAGCGAAGCGAACGTGCAGTTCACGTCGATGCCGCCGTAAACGAGCAGGAAACCGTCCGGGATATTACACGGCGTGTTCGATACGGTGATGTTCGTCCCGGGCACAGCTGCTTTCAGCTGCGCCGAAAAATCCTGCGGCATGCGCGCAAGGTCTTTTTCGTTTAACTGCATTTCAGCATCGCCCGGCAGCGCGTTTTTCTGCGCAAGCTTTAAAAGCACGCTGAAGTATTCGTCATCCGGCAGATCGTGCAACTCTTTCTGTGCCGCCGCGATTACATCGCGAATGGCGTTTTGCTTTGCGGCAAGCACGGTGCGGCGGCGTGTGAATTCCGCGGTCGAAGCCGCACGGGCTTTAATGTCCGCGCCGACCTTTTCACTGTCCGCAAGCAGGATATTTGCTTTCTGTTCTGCCTCGGCGGCAGCGTCTGCAAGCGTCTTTTTTGCTTCTTCTTCCGCAGCGGCAACCTGTTCCGCCGCTTTCGCTTCGGCATCCGCAAGGATCTGTTCTATAATTCTGTCCAGTCCTGTTGCCATGGATTGATCCTCTTCCTTTCTTTTTTGGATTTTTGGGAGTGGATCATCAGATGGCGATGCCGCCGATGTTTGCAACAGCCAGCAGGGAAACGAGCAGAGCCAGAACCGCGTAGGTCTCAACCATGGCCGGGAAGATCATGGCTTTACCGAACTGATCCGGGCGCTTTGCAACGAGTGCGATGGAAGAAACGGCTGCCTTTGCCTGCTGCTTTGCGGAGATGAGACCGATCACGGCCATCGGCATGCAGGCTGCAAGATAGAGAAGGCCCTTTGCAAAGGAGATGTCTGCGCTGCCGCCCAGAACACCGATGTTCGTCAGCGTGAGGAAGGCGATGAGCAGGCCGTAGATGCCCTGCGTACCCGGCAGAAGCTGAAGAATAAGGACTTTACCGAACAGCGGGGGATTTTCGGAAACGACGCCTGCGGCTGCCTGACCGGTCATGCCTACGCCGATGGCGGAACCGATGCCGCCGAGAAGTGCTGCCAGAACTGCGCCGACAAGCGCGAGAACAATGCCGAGAGAGTTGATATCGAACTTATCCATGTTACTTTTCCTCCGTAATTTTGAAATATTTGGTTTTGGTGGTGAACGGTGCGAATTTGCGTCCGCCGCCCTCAAAGAATTTGCCGAAGAACTCAACAAACTGTAAGCGGTTCGTGTGCACATACGCGCCGAGCACATTGATGCCGATATTCAGCGTGTGTCCCACTACAAAGGCGAAAATAAAGATAATCACGCCGAGCGGGTTGTTGCCGGGCATGGCGCCCATCTGATTGAAGACCGAAGCGATAACGCCGGTTGCAAGGCCGAGAGCCAAAAGTCTCGAGTAAGAGAGAATATCACTTAAATAGCTCGAAACACCGTACAGCCCGTAAAGACCTTTTAAGAAGCGCTTGCCGATGCTCTTGGAGCTGCGGCCCGAAGTGAGCACAATGCCCACCGCGCCGATGCCTGCCGCAATAATGCCCGCGGTGCCCACCGATGCCGGCAGCGTAAAGGAAAGCGCCACCATGTCGGCGAACATCTGCATGGAAAGCAGATAAATAATCGCGCCGCCGACGAGCAGATACCAGAACACAACGTCATAGATCGCGTCCAGCCACTTGCCCTGTTTTGCAAGCTGGTAGAACTGTGCGCCGAGGCCGGCGAACAGGTGGATGATGCCGACGAGGAACGAGAACAGCAACAGCCGCATCGGTTCATCGACCGGCGTGAACCACAAGGGTGGTATCACGATATCGGTGTTGAAGAATGTCTTTGCGATAACGGTGATCGCGTCACCGAAGAAGCTGCCGAACAAAATGCCCCAGAATATCGTGGAAATACCGCAATAGAGGAACATTGTCAGCGTCTTGCGCAGACCTTCTTCCATGTTTTTGAACTTGTGTAAGATGATGCCGCAGCCAAGGACCATCACAAGTCCGTAGCCCGCATCGGAAAGCATCATGCCGAAGAGAAAGTAATAGAAGACCGCCATGATGCCGCTTGGGTCGATTTCATGCTTGCCCGGCATGCTGTAGCTTTCCAGTACGCCCTCGACCGGGGCAGCAAACTTGTTGTTTTTGAGCTTCACGGGCACATCGTCCGCGTCACTCGGGTCGCACAACTCCACGTAGGCTTCCTGCGTGGTTTCGAGCTCCGTCTTAAGCGCCTCGGCGTTTTCTGCCGGAATGTATCCCGTAATGAGAAACACGTGCGGGCTCTGCCATAAGCGGCCCAAAACATCGTATTTCTCGGTGCGCATCGTAAAGTAATCGATGGTGTAAAGCAGGTCTTCGCGTCGGTTTTTATGTGTGCGAATTTCCGCTTCGTTTTCATCGATCTCTTTTTGCAGCGCCGCAATGCGTCCGTTCAGGATGTCCACGCGCTCTGCGGGCGGCACCTTGCTCGGCTCCGCCGGATACGTAAACCCGATGGAACGCAGGTAGGTTTCAAGCTTTAATCCCTGCGAGATGTGGCACATCAAAAACGCGCATGTCTGCTGCGGGGAAGCGCTCAAAATCTCTACGACCACACCGTCCACGTCCGGCGCGCCTTCTGCGATTTTCGCCCGCAGCGTTTCTTCCGTGTATTCCACCGGGAACGACCCCGTGAACACGGAGGTTGTCGGCGTGCTGATGGTGCGCATGGAAATATCCAGCTTCATCCACGGCTCCAGCGCACGGATTTGTGTCTGCAAGCGGAGAATTTCCGCGCGGTTGTCCGCACACTTTTTCCACAGCGTGTTGATGCGCGAGGCAATTTTTAAAAGCTCACCCGCACCGTCAGCCGTTTCCTGATATTTGGAAAGCGGTATCGCGTCGCGTCCGTTCAGAGACGCGAAGAGGCTTTTTTCGGGCGGCTCCAGTTTATCGAGCGCGTCTAACGCCGATTGCAGCGCGGCTGCATTGTTTTCAAATCTTGATTTTGCCGGGACGGTATCCATCTTGGCAAAAACCGTTTCATCCGCTTTGCGGTCATCGATTTCCACGACGCCGCGCCGCTGAATCAGTTCCAGGATCTGTTTACGACGGTTCTTGAGCGCATAAATGCTGATGCGCTTCATAGGCATTACCGCCATAGGGGGATCCCCTCCTTTCGTGTTGGCGCCGCGTCAGCCGGTGATGGCCTCGCGGATAGCGCGGATTACGTTCGCGCTGTTTTGCTGCGCTTTTTTGCGGATATCCTCCGCCAGTGCGGCAGTTTCCTGCTGCGCTGTGCGTTGTTCGGCCGCAGCGGCCGTCTCTGCGCTTTGTTTTGCGGCTGCAAGGTCCGCTTTTGCTTTCTGCATGCGCTCCGTCTTCAGCTTGTCCGCCTTTTGTGCGGCGTCCTGCCGAATGGCGGCGCAGCGTGCAGCGGCCGTGTCCAGAATGCCGGCGGCCTTCTGCTCCGCATCCTTTACGGCGTCCAGAGCTTCTTTTGCCAAAAAATCACCTCCTGCTTCATTATTTTCAAAGAGCGGCGGCAAAAGGGGTAAAGACCCGCTTTTGCGCCGTAGGTCATAACATAATACACCTCCATTATAATATTATTTGCGGAATTTTACAAGGGATTTTGCAGGAATTTTCTCGAAAAAGTGCTTTCATATCGATAATAAAATAGACGTTTTGACGAATTCGTCTGCCTTTTAATATTCCGTCCATAAATGGATCTTTTTCTTCGTGTAACCCGCACGGTCTCTTACAAGTTTCTTACAAAAATTCACATTCTGTTTATGATTTTTTTTGAATCCGTGTTATAATAGAAATAATCACTTAATATGGATAACGGGCCGGTGCGGCCCGCGAACTTACAGGAGGCAGTCAAAATGAAAGCAAAGTCCCTTCACTTTTCCAAGAGCGGCAACGTACAGCCGATCGCATCCGAAATCGGCAGAGTTATGCAGTGCGTATGTGACCAGATCCCCCCGGCATACCCGTGCGAGGGCGAGAAGGTCGTTTTTATCGGCGTTGAAATGAACGGCAAGCTCCCGGGCGCAGTCGATCACTTCTGCAAGGATCTCAATCCCACCAGAGCAAAGGGTGTCGCATTTTATGTTCTGAACAGCAACGGTAACACGGACGGTCTTTCTTCCATCATCGATACGATGAAGAAGAACGGCGTCGAGACCTACGGTGAGCCTCTGGGCATTGCTGTCAAGGGCGGCCTCTTCAAGAAGGGCATGCCGACCGACGCAGACACCAAGAAGGTTCTCGAGTGGGCAGACAAGATTGCAAAGATGTAATTTCTTTGATAAAACAGCCTTTATAATTTTTCATAAAAAAGGATGGCGCATGCTGTCCTTTTTTTCTGTTTTTACGGGATATACAAACCCCGCTTGCGGTGGTAAACTGTATGAGAAATCTTTGAATGTTATTTTTCCCGTAAAGGTGTGAAATTTTCAGTATGACAAAAGAAATGACGAGCGGTTCGCCCATGAAGCTTATCCTCGGGTTCTCCATCCCGCTGCTTTTCGGCAATCTGTTCCAGCAGTTCTATTCCATGGTCGATACCATGATCGTCGGGCGCGTGCTTGGCACGGGGCCGCTTGCAGCCGTTGGCTCCACCGGCTCCATCACGTTCCTCATCATCGGCTTCTGCCTTGGCCTTTGCAGCGGCTTTGCCATCCCGGTGGCGCAGCGCTTCGGCAGCAGGGATTATAAAGAGCTTCGCCGCTTCATCGGCAACGCCGTATGGCTGTGCGTCGGCTTCGGCATCGTCTTAACGGTGCTCACGGTCATTTTCTGCCGCAATATCTTAGAGCTCATGGGCACGCCGGCGGATATCATCGACGACGCTTACGCGTACCTTGTTGTCATTTTTGCCGGTATTCCCGCAACGTTCCTCTATAATATGCTTGCCGGCATCCAGCGCGCCATCGGCGACAGCCGCACACCGGTTGTCATCCTCGTCATCGCGTCCATCATCAATATTGTGCTCGATATCGTCCTCGTTGTTTTCATCCCCATGGGCGTCGCAGGCGCGGCGGTCGCAACGGTCGCTTCACAACTCATCGGCGGCGTTGTATGTCTCCTCTATGTGAGCAAGCATTATGAAGTCCTCAAAATGACCCGCGAGGATTTCAAAATCAACGTGCCGTGCATCAAGCGTCTTTTAAGCATGGGTCTGCCCATGGCATTGCAGACATCCATCACGGCTATTGGCAGCGTTATTTTACAGGCATCCGTTAACTCCCTCGGCTCTACGGTCGTCGCCAGCATCACAGCGGGCAGCAGGCTCTATATGTTCTTCGCCTGCGCTTATGATGCCATGGGCGTTACCATGTCTACATACAGCGGGCAGAACATCGGTGCGCGTAAAATTGACCGTATTGGGCAGGGCGTCAAAGCCTGCAACATCGTCGGCATCATCTATTCCGTTCTGGCACTGCTCATCATCGTGTTCCTCGGCAAATGGATGCTTCTTCTGTTTGTCGATGCCGGTGAGACCGCCATTATCAATTCTGCCTATTGGTACCTTGTGTGCAGTGGTCTTTTTATGATCCCGCTGACATTCGTCAATGTGCTGCGCCTTACCATTCAGGGCATGGGGTACAGCCGCCTCGCGCTCTTTGCCGGTGTGTTTGAGATGATCGCCCGCGGCGGCGTGGGTCTGTTCCTCGTGCCGCTGTTCGGCTTCAACGCCGCCTGCTTCTCCGGCCCGATCGCATGGATCTTAGCCGATAGCTTCCTCATTCCCATGTATTACCACGTCATCCACCGTGCAAAACGCGGCGAGGGTATTTACTAAACAAAACCAAAACCGTCCTGCACGAACAAAATATGCAGCACAAAGAGCTTTTAGTCTGCTACCCGGAGCATTGGTCCCGACTCGTCAAAGCCATTATCGATTGAATTCCAAAGCAGCTGTTTTCGACAAGCTTAAAATCCCGTTCACCGAAGTGAACGGGATTTTAAGCTTTCTGTTATTACGCGTTCTCTTTAAGCCACTCCACCGCACAATGCGCCATGCACGCCGCGCCGATGGGGAGGACGCCCTCGTTGAAGACGACCTTCGGGTTGTGCGCGGTGTACTGCCCGCGCTCGTCCATGTAGCCCGCGCCAAGGTACATCATTGCGCTCGGCACACGTTCGGCCACAAGGGCAAAGTCCTCGGAGCCTGTCGCCGAAATGCCGCCGTACGGCGTAAAGTTCGGAATGTTCAGCGCGCCCATGTAGCGCAGCATGTCGTCCGTCACCGATTTGTCACACACGAGCGGGCACACTTCGGAAAGCGTCCGGATCTCCACTGTCGCGTTATACACGGCAGCCGTGCGCTCCGCCGTCTCGCGCATGCGGCGTACAAGCAGTGCGCGGGCCTTTTTGTCGTTCGTGCGGATGGTGCCGCGCAGCACGGCCGTGTCCGGGATGATGTTCGCGGCGGTTCCGGCCATAAACTGCCCGATTGTCAAAACGCACGTCTTTGTCGGGTCGCTTTCGCGCGCGATGAGCTCCTGCAAGGCGAGATGAATGTGCACGCCTACGTTGATGGGGTCAATGGCAAGGTTCGGGTTCGCACCGTGCGAGCCGCGCCCGTGAACCGTAATCTCAAATCCGTCTACGGAAGCCATCATCACGCCTGAGTCGTTATACATCACAAAGCCCACGGGCGATTTGCCTGCCGCCACGTGGTACGCGAGCGCCGCATCGACCGGCGGGTTTTCAAGCAATCCGTTTCCCAGCATATCGCGCGCGCCTTCGAATGTCTCCTCCGCGGGCTGGAACATCAATTTCACCGTGCCGCAAAGCGCGTCTTCGTTTTCTTTCAGCATTTTCGCTGCCGTCAGCAGCATCGCCGTGTGCATATCGTGTCCGCAGGCATGAGCCGTTTCGCCGGTGGGGCAGGCAAACGGCTCGCCGCTCTCCTCCGGCATCGGCAGCGCGTCCATGTCGGCGCGCAGCAAAAGCGTTTTGCCGGGCTTGCCGAGTGTCGCTGTCACGCCATGTCCGCATTCTGTCGGCTTTAGGCCGTATTCGCGCAGCTTTTCCATCACAAACGCCTTTGTGTTCGGTAGGTTCAACCCCACCTCGGCATTCTGATGAATATGCCTGCGATTTTGGGTGATTTCGTCTTTCAGTTCCTGTGCCCGTTTCCAAAAGTCCATAGTCTCGTCCCCTTTTAAAAAATTTTGTAAGCAAAAAGGCAGCATGAAGCAATACCCATGCTGCCTTTATTTTATGATTTACTCAGCGGAAGATTCAGAAGAAGTCTCACTCGTCTCGGAAGAAGTTTCGGAAGATTCCGCACTGCTCTCCTCGGAAGAAGCGCTTTCGTCGCTGCTTTCAGAAGCGACGGAAGACGTGCCGTTCTTCTTGGTATCCGCAAACATGGAGGGCTTGTAGCGGTTCAGTACCTTCTGGTTCCATTCCACGCCCTCAAAGCTCTGTGCAGCCGCGCTGACAGCATCGGCGTATTCGGTGTTCTTCAGCTCAAGCAAAAGCTGCGAGCGGTTGTCACTGCTCTCCAGCAGCGTATCTTCGTCGTCCTTGATCGGCAGACGGTGCAGAACGATCATGTACTTTGTCGATTCCACGACCTCCACGTCGCCTTCGTTCATCTCCTTAATCGCAGAGATGAACGCGTCCGGCATGTAGCTTGACTGCATACCGTTTTCGTCCTTGATGCCGGTCTGGTAGGTGGAGTCCTGCTGTACTTTGAGCGCATAGTCCGTTGCAGCGTCGTTTACGGTCATTGCACCGGATTCGATCTTCGTCTTGTATTTTTCCAGCGTCTCCTTGAGGTCGGCCTTTTCCTCGTCGGTCAGGTCAACAGATTTATTGTCATCATCCGTCTTCGTCAGCGGCGCAGAGAAATACTCGTAGTCGTAGTAATCGTCCTCAATGTGCTGGCGCAGCTCGCTTTCCGGCACTTCGTTTTCGCCGCCCTCGCCGTACAGCGCGTTGAAGACCTTGAGGTACATTCTGTTATACTGGGAATACGCAATGTCAAAGGAGGTTTTTGCAATGCCGAACTTTTCAAAGCTCGTGCCGAAGTAGTTCCAGTAGCTCTCGGTGGTCTGGAGGCATGTGCTGTAATCCTCGTCGGTCATTTCAAGGCCCAGACGCTTCATTTCGTTCTGAATATAGAAATACTGATTCACATACTCGTCCGCGCGGTTTTTGATCCACGTCTCGGCCGGCGTGCCGTCGATTTCGGACTTCAAGACCTCGTCTTCGGTAGAGACCTTGGAAGCCGCTTCATTGTACGCAATGGAGAGGTAGTAAATGTATGCGCCGGCAGGCAGCTCGGTGTCGTCGTACTTTGCGGACCAGTTCAGATCCTCATCGTAGCAGCCCGCAAGGCTGAAGCACATGGCAACGGCCAAAAGCAGCGCCACGGTAATCTTTGCGATTCTTTTCATGGTGTTTGTTCCGTACCTTTCTTAAATATTGCGGACAAAATGTCCACAAAGGTTTGCTGTTGTTCATTATACCGCCGATACGGCAAAATGTCCAGTTATTTTGTAGCGGGTTTCGGCGCTTTCGCGTCCTCATCGCCGCAGAGAACTTTCAAAACGTCCTCCAAAACGGTGAGCGGTGCCTTGCCGCCCAGCGCCACGCTGATGTACGGGCGGCTGCCGGCGGAGAGCATCACCTTGTTCGGCATACCTTGAATCAGGCGCTTCACGCGCTCCATGTCAAACTTATCTTTGTAGAGCAGAAGCGCGTTTGCCTGCTGCTTGACTTCCGTAATGCCAAGCTGTGTCGCGCGGTTGCGCAGCAAAGCAATGTCGATAAGCCCATAAACGCTTTCGGGCGGCTCGCCGAAGCGGTCAATGAGCTCATCCACAACATCGCTCGAATCCTCATACGTTTTAATGTCTGCGATGCGGCGGTAAACATCCAAACGCAGCGCGGTGGAATCGATGTAGCTTTCCGGGATATGCGCCTGTACCTGCATGTCCACGGTGCATTCCTCCACGGGGTTCTCGGGCGCTTCGCCTTTCATCATGGCTACGGCTTCGTTTAAGAGCTTCAAGTACATGTCATAGCCCACGCTTTCCATGTGCCCGTGCTGCTCGCCGCCGAGGATATTGCCTGCGCCGCGAATCTCGAGGTCGCGCATCGCAATCTTAAAGCCGGAGCCGAACTCCGTAAATTCGCGTATCGCCGCCAAACGCTTCTGCGAAATCTCACTCAAAACCTTGCCGCGTGTAAACGTAAAGTACGCGTAAGCGCGGCGGGTGCTGCGGCCCACGCGTCCGCGCAGCTGGTGCAGCTGCGAAAGTCCCATGCGGTCGGCGTTGTCGATGATCAGGGTGTTCGCGTTTGGCACGTCCACGCCCGTCTCAATGATCGTCGTGCAGACGAGCACGTCAATTTCATGCTCCATCAAACGCCGCCAGACTTCGGAGAGCTCTTGCTCGCTCATTTTGCCGTGGCCGATGCCGATTCTCGCCTCCGGCACGCGCTCGCGAATACCCGCCGCCACGCGCTCAATCGATGCTACGTCGTTGTGCAGGTAATACACCTGCCCGCCGCGGCGCAGTTCTTTTTTGATGGCGTCGGAGATGACGCCCGGGTCATATTCCATCACGTATGTCTGCACCGGGTGACGGTCGTGCGGCGCTTCTTCAATGACGGACATATCGCGTATACCGGAAAGCGCCATGTTCAAGGTGCGCGGGATCGGCGTTGCGGAAAGCGTCAGAATATCGGCAGATTTACATACGTCTTTCAGCCGTTCTTTCTGCTGCACGCCGAAGCGCTGCTCCTCGTCGATGATGACAAGGCCAAGGTCTTTAAACTGCACATCTTTCGAGACCAGCCGGTGTGTGCCGACGATGAGGTCAATGCTGCCGCGTCTCAGTTTTCTCAGAATTTCGTCCTGCTGACGCGGCGTGCGGAAGCGGGAGAGCAGCTCCACATCCACGGGGAAGCCCTCCATACGCTTTAAAACGGTCTGGTAGTGCTGCCACGCCAAAATCGTCGTCGGCACCAAGATGGCGCACTGCTTGCCGGCGGTGATGCACTTAAACGCCGCGCGCAAGGCAACCTCCGTCTTGCCGAAGCCCACATCGCCGCAAAGCAGTCTGTCCATCGGCGCTTCACGCTCCATGTCGTTTTTAATCTCGTTGATGCAGCGCAGCTGGTCGTCCGTTTCGTTGTATTCAAAGTGCGCCTCAAAATCGTGCTGCCATTCGTTGTCTTCGGGGAACGCAAAGCCCTTCTGCTTCATGCGTTGAGCGTATAAAACAATAAGCTCCTTTGCGATGTCCTTTACGGCGGCGCGTACGCGCGCTTTCGATTTCTGCCATTCCGTGCCGCCAAGGCGGTGCAGCTTTACGCCGGAGTCCTCACGCGGACCGATGTATTTCGCAACTAAATCGAGCTGTGTCACCGGCACATATAAGGTGTCGTTTTTCGCGTACCGCAGCTTGATGTAGTCCTTCGTGATGCCCTGCATGTCGATTTTGTGGATGCCCTCAAAAATGCCGATGCCGTGCGTTGCGTGCACTACATAATCGCCGGGGGTCAGCTCGGCAAGGCTGTAAACGGCCTTGCTGTTTTTGTCCTTTTTTTTCGCTTTCGGCTGGCTGCCCGCGCTCATGCGCCCGTGCGTGATGAGCGTAAATTTCGCGTTCGGGTATTCAAAGCCTGCAGAAAGCGTACCCGCCACAACGGCCACCGTGCCCGGCGTGATGGCGGAAAGGCTCTCAAAATAGCCCGCAGGCAGTCCGGCGGCCTTTAAATCTGCCGCCACGTTCATCGCGGCGCGCTCCGTGCCGGCTAAAACAGCACAGGCATGCCGGTTGTGCAGCGCAGCCGTCAGGTCTTCGGCCAAAAGCTGCGTGCTGCCGCCCCAAACGGAAAGCTGCCGCACCGTCATGTTCACAAGCGCCTTTGTCGGCGTGTCGTAAGAGCCGCGTGCAAACGCGTCCATATAAACGCTCGCCGTGTCCTCCGCGCGCTTTAAGGCGTATTCATACGTCTCGGTATACATGTCAAGCCCGCGGCACAGCACGCCCTCCGCAAGCAGTCCGCGTACGTCCTCGCCCCACTGCCACAGCGTCGTGCGCATGCGTTCCTTTAGTTTCGAGCCTTCGGAGAACACCAGCAGCGCATCCGTGTCAAAATAATCGAACAGCGTTGCGGCTGTCTCGTAAACGAACATGTAATATTTGTCCATGCACCCAATGTGCAGGTCGTTTTTCAGTTTATCCGCCTCGCGCAGCAGCACTTCCTTTGCGGCAGGCGCCGCCTTGCCGCGCAGCGTTTTTGCGTGTGCCTCGAGTTTCTTTGCAAGGATACTCATGCTGTCCGGCACGACCTCCACGGCAGGGGAGATGGTTACCTCCGTGATCTGGTCGGTGCGGCGCTGCGTCTCCGCGTCAAAATACGAGATGGTGTCGATCTCGTCGCCCCAGAATTCCACACGCACCGGTGCTTTTCCGCCGGGGGAGTAGAAGTCCACAATGCCGCCGCGGCGCGCAAACTGACCCGTGCCGTCAATCTGATCGGCGCGCACATAGCCACAGCGCACCAGCGCCCGCACAATCTCATCCACCGAAATTTCCTGTCCGGCAGAAAGCTTTACCGTGCGCTCTTTCAGCTTTTTTGGCGGCAGAACATACTGCAATGCCGCGTCGATCGTCGTCACAATGCAGGTGCACTGCCCGGTTTGCAGCAGCGTCAGTGCTTCGATGCGCTGGCGCTCATATTCATGCGAGCTGCCCTCCGTGTCGCGCAGGCTGAAATCGCGCAGGGGGTAAAACGCAGAAGTCACGCCCATCGCGTTCAGGTCTTCCAGCATACGCGTCGCTTCCGCTTCGTCGCCCGCAATAAACAGCGCTTTTTTCGACATGGCAGAAAGCAGCGTGTGCAGAATATTTGCTTTGTGAATGGAAGCCAAACCCGTCACGGCCACCGGCGTCTTGCGCTGCCGCACAGCGTTTTCGATCGCGCGGTATTCCGGCACGCGCCCGAGCGCGTCATTCAAAAAATTCATACGCATAGTAGTGTTCCTTTCGGGGAGCCGCTCAGGAATTATAGCGGTTCATCGCCTTGTCCGGCGCGCCGGAGAGGAGCAGCTCCACGGCGTCCGTTACGTTTTCGGAAACGGTTTTTAGCGTTTTCATCTCGTCATTTGTAAAGCGGGAGAGTACCCAGTCCGCAAGGTCCCAACCTTCGGGCTTGCTGCCTACACCGATCTTCATGCGCGGGAACAGATCGCTGCCGCTCAGATAAATGATGTTCTTCATGCCGTTGTGCCCGCCTGCACTGCCCTTTAAGCGGATGCGCGTGCGCCCAACGTCAAGCGAAATGTCGTCGAATACAATCAGCGTGCGCTCCGGCGGAATATGAAAGAAGTTCATCGCTTCCGTTACGGACTGTCCGCTCAAATTCATAAAGGTGGAGGGCTTTAAAAGCACGGCGCTCTGTCCCGCAATGGTGCCCTTGCCGTAAAGGCCCTTGAATTTTACGCGGCGCACCTCAATGTTAAAGTGCTCCGCGATGGCGTCCAGCATTAAAAAACCGGCGTTGTGGCGTGTCATCTCATATTTCGGGCCCGGGTTGCCGAGTCCCACGATCAGCCAGTCCGCGCCGCCCGAAGTTTGATCGTTTTTAGAAAAAAGCTTCATGGAATGTTCCTTTTTACATCAATGTTTTTGTCTTCTTTTTCGCACCGCCCGTTTTCGGGGATGCCGAAAGGCACGCAGAAGCCGCACAGCCGCCGAAAGGGGGAGACCCTTCGCCGCTGCGCTTTTCTCTGCGTGTGTGTTTGCGGGCATGCCCGCTTTTCAAATATATTATATTATGCCACCCGCAAAAGGGTTTTGCAAGCCTATTTTGTCCGAAAACGCGGGAAAACCCGCCTTAAAAAATCGTTTTGCGGCGCAAAAATCTGTCTAAAAGAAAAATTCTGCGAAAAATTTCCGAAAACAGCCGATTTCTCGAAAAAAGGTATGGAAATTCGCAAATATATTTGGTATAATAGAGTGCGGCGAAACAGTGAATAAGTTTTTTATGCCTTTTTCGCCGGAAAAATCAGTTAATACTCGGTTTAACCGTGTAAATTTTCAAGGAGGTAGTTTCCAATGAGCAAAAAGTATGTCTATTTGTTCACAGAAGGCAACGCGAGCATGCGCGAGCTTCTCGGCGGTAAGGGCGCAAACCTTGCTGAGATGACGAACCTCGGCCTGCCCGTTCCGCAGGGCTTCACCATTTCCACCGAAGCCTGCACCCAGTATTACGAAGACGGCCGCCGCATCAACGATGAGATCCAGGCTGAAATTATGGAGTACATTGAAAAGATGGAGCAGATCACCGGCAAGAAGTTCGGCGATCAGGAGAACCCGCTTCTCGTTTCCGTCCGTTCCGGTGCACGCGCATCCATGCCTGGCATGATGGATACCATCCTCAACCTCGGCCTCAACGAGGACGTTGTTGAAGTTATGGCTAAGAAGTCCGGCAACCCGCGCTGGGCTTATGACTGCTACAGAAGATTTATCCAGATGTATTCCGACGTCGTTATGGAAGTCGGCAAGAAGTACTTCGAGCAGCTCATCGATGCGATGAAGGCTAAGAAGGGCGTAACGCAGGACGTTGAGCTGACCGCTGACGACCTGAAGGAGCTCGCAAATCAGTTTAAGGCTGAGTATAAGGAAAAGATCGGCGAGGACTTCCCGTACGATCCGAAGGAACAGCTCATGGGCGCTATCAAGGCTGTTTTCCGTTCCTGGGACAACCCGCGTGCAAACGTCTATCGCCGCGACAACGATATCCCGTATTCCTGGGGTACCGCTGTTAACGTGCAGATGATGGCATTCGGCAACATGGGCGAGACCTCCGGCACCGGCGTTGCGTTTACCCGTAACCCGTCCACCGGCGAAAAGGTTCTCACCGGTGAGTTCCTCATGAACGCACAGGGCGAAGACGTTGTTGCAGGTGTCCGCACCCCGCAGCACATCGACCAGCTCAAGGAAGTCATGCCGGAAGTTTACGAGCAGTTCGTAGGCATCTGCAACACCCTTGAAAATCATTACAGAGACATGCAGGACATGGAGTTCACCATCGAGGACAAGCACCTCTACATGCTCCAGACCCGTAACGGCAAGAGAACGCCGGCTGCTGCTCTGAAGATTGCTTGCGACCTCATCGACGAAGGCATGATCGACGAGAAGCAGGCTGTTCTCATGATCGAGCCGAGAAACCTCGACGCTCTGCTGCACCCGCAGTTCGACGTTAAGGCTCTTAAGGCTGCTACCCCGGTCGCTAAGGCTCTGGCTGCATCTCCCGGTGCTGCTTGCGGCAAGATCGTCTTCACTGCTGAAGATGCAAAGGTTTGGAACGAGAAGGGCGAAAAGGTCGTCCTCGTTCGCCTTGAGACCTCCCCGGAGGACATCGAAGGCATGAAGGCTGCACAGGGCATCCTCACCGTTCGCGGCGGCATGACCTCCCACGCAGCTGTTGTTGCGCGTGGCATGGGCACCTGCTGTGTTTCCGGTTGCTCCGCTATCACCATGGATGAAGAGAACAAGAAGTTCGAGCTCGCCGGTAAGACCTACCACGAGGGCGACTGCATCTCCATCGATGGTTCCACCGGCAACATCTATGACGGCCTCATCCCGACCGTTCCGGCTTCCGTCAATTCCGGCGACTTCGGCCGCATTATGGGTCTCGCGGACAAGTTCCGTCAGATGAAGGTTCGTACGAATGCCGATACCCCGCAGAACGCTATCGATGCAAAGCGCCTCGGCGCAGAAGGCATCGGCCTCTGCCGTACCGAGCACATGTTCTTCGATCCGGACAGAATCGCAGCTATCCGCGAGATGATCTGCGCTGACACCGTCGAAGGCAGAAAAGCTGCCCTTGCTAAGCTCGAGCCGATGCAGCAGGGCGACTTTGAGAAGCTCTACGAGACCATGGAAGGCGAGCCGGTTAACATCCGTTTCCTCGATCCGCCGCTGCATGAGTTCGTTCCGACCGAAGAAGCTGACATCGAGCTGCTGGCTAAGTCCACCGGCAAGACTGTCGAGCAGGTTAAGGCAATCATCTCCGGCCTCCACGAGTTCAACCCGATGATGGGTCACCGTGGCTGCCGTCTGGCTGTCACCTATCCGGAAATCGCAGAGATGCAGACCTCCGCAGTTATCAAGGCTGCGCTGAATGTCTCCGCTAAGCACCCGGATTGGAACATCGTTCCGGAAATCATGATCCCGCTCGTTGGCGAAGTCAAGGAGCTGGCATACGTTAAGGGCGTTGTCACTGCAACGGCTGATAAGCTCATCGCAGAGGCAGGCTCTTCCATGACCTACAAGGTCGGCACCATGATCGAGATCCCGAGAGCTGCTCTGACGGCTGACGAGATCGCGAAGGAAGCAGAGTACTTCTCCTTCGGTACGAACGACCTTACTCAGATGACCTTCGGCTTCAGCCGTGACGACGCAGGCAAGTTCCTCGGCGCTTACTATGATAAGAAGATCTACGAGAACGATCCGTTCGCAAAGCTCGACCAGGTTGGCGTAGGCAAGCTCGTTAAGATGGCTTGCGAGCTCGGTAAGTCCACCCGCCCGGACATCAAGCTTGGTATCTGCGGCGAGCACGGCGGCGACCCGACTTCCGTCGAGTTCTGCCACAACGTTGGCCTCACCTACGTTTCCTGCTCTCCGTTCCGTGTACCGATCGCTCGTCTTGCTGCGGCTCAGGCTGCCATCCGCAATCCGCGCCAGTAAGAAGTTGACGCAATAGCGTAGGCAAAACAACCGGTATAAATACGGTCACACAGTCCTTTGGGACTGTGTGACCGTTATTTTTTTGCCCATTTTCAGCTAAATACACCGCAAATCAAGCCGCTGGTTTCACTATGAATCAGCGTCTTCCTTGATCTCGTCATCGGTGAACATAAAACTTCTTACTTATCCTCTTTCTCTTAATCTTCCGGTCTATCGCAGAGTTCACCGCTCTGCGAAATTTTCGAGCCACGGTTCTCTTGGTTTGAAAAACGCGTCATCACAGCCGTAAATCATTATACAAAAACCGCACATTCCCTGTCGAATGTGCGGAATATAAAGACAGCCCCGATGCGTTCTGAAATAACCCCAAAAAGTCTGGAAAGGGAGACACCAGAGAAATTCGGTGTTTTCCGCATTTTGTGGGAAAATTGTGTAAAGTTTTCTTTACTTCTCTGAGTTAAAGTAGTATACTAATATGTATATATTCGAAAAGTGCGGCAGTTTGGCTTTTGGGGTATAGCAGGTATTTTACGGAGGAGTGTATAGGACTATGGAGAAAAAAACAAGCAATTTTTCCGGGCAGCTCGGCTTTGTGCTGGCGGCGGCCGGCAGCGCGGTGGGCGTGGGCAATTTGTGGCGCTTTCCGTACCTTGCGGCAAAGGACGGCGGCGGACTGTTCCTCATCATTTATCTGGTGTTGGTGCTGACGTTCGGCTTTACGCTGCTGACTTCCGACATTGCGATTGGCAGAAAGACGCAGAAAAGTGCCATCGGCGCATATGAGGAGATGCACCCGAAGTGGAAGTTCCTTGGTGTGTTGACGTTTTTGGTTCCGGTGCTCATCATGACGTATTACGCGGTCATCGGCGGCTGGATCACGAAGTACGCGTGCGTGTATCTGACAGGGCAGGCTTCGAGCGCGGCGCAGGACGACTACTTTACGTCGTTTATCACGTCGCCGGTGTCGCCTGTGGTGTTCGGCCTGCTGTTTATGGCGGTGACAGCGTTCATTGTGTATAAGGGCGTTGAGGGCGGCATTGAGAAGGTATCGAAATTCATGATGCCGGTGCTGCTGGTTCTTGTTGTTATTATTGCGATTTACTCGCTGACGTTAAAGCACGAGGACGCGGACGGCAACGTGCGCACGGGTTTACAGGGCTTCCTCTACTACATCACCCCGCACTTTGAGGGGCTGACCGTGGAGCGCTTTTTGCAGATTTTACTCGATGCAATGAGCCAGCTGTTCTTCTCGCTGAGCGTTTCGATGGGCATTATGATCACCTACGGCTCGTATGTGAAGCCGGAGGTTAACCTCAACAAATCCGTTTCGCAGGTCGAGTTTTTCGACACCGGCGTGGCGCTGCTTGCAGGTGTGATGATCATTCCGGCGGTATTCGTGTTCTCCGGCACGGACGGCATGGGCGCAGGCCCGAGCCTGATGTTTGTGTCTTTACCTAAGGTGTTTGACGCGATGGGCCCGGCGGGCACGGTGGTCGGTGTGCTGTTCTTCATCTCCGCAATTTTTGCGACGCTGACCTCCTGCATTTCGGTTTTGGAGTCTATCGTTGCGAACTGTATGGAGATCTTCCACACGGACAGAAAGAAGACGACGCTTGTGCTGGCGCTGATTTACCTCGCAGCTTCCGCGGTGATCGCGCTCGGGTACAGCGTGTTCTACTTCAACGTGACGCTGCCGAACGGCTCGAGCGCGCAGCTTCTGGACATTATGGACTACGTCAGCAACAGCGTTATGATGCCGTTGATCGCGCTGCTTTCCACCATTTTGATCGGCTGGGTGAAATCGCCGAAATATGTGGCGGACGAGATGGAGCGCGGAGGGTATAAGTTCCGCCGCAAGCGTATGTATTACGTGATGATCCGCTACGTAGCGCCTGTGATGATGCTGGTGCTGTTCTTACAGTCTACGGGCTTGCTTTCGATGATATTTAAGTAAATTTATTGGTGAATTTCCGCGAGAGCGGTTTAAGGCAGTGCCGTGCGGAGTTTTGCGGCGTTGCTTTGCTATTTTAAAAATGAAAGGTGATACTTATGAAATTTCCCGAAATGCTGACCGGTGTGCAGCACATCGGCGTGCCGACGAACGATTTGGAAAAGACCGTTGCGTTTTACGAGACCATCGGTTTTCAGCCGGTTTTGGAGATCGTAAACGAGGCGGCGAACGAGCGCGTGACGTTTTTGCAGCTCAAAAATTTAGTCATTGAGACGTATGAGAACCACGCGGCAGAGGGGAAGCCCGGCGCCATCGACCACATTGCGCTCGACACGACGGACGTTGAAGCGGCGTTCGCAGCGGCGAAGGAAGCGGGGCTTACGATGCTCGACGACGAGATTCACGGGCTGCCGTTTTGGGCGAACGGCGTGAAGTTTTTCACCGTGAAAGGTCCGAACGGTGAAAAAGTGGAGTTCTGTCAGAAATTGTAAGCGATAATTAGAATATAGAATTTCGGCGGCTGAACTGCGTTTTCGGATGCGGTTCGGCCGTCTTTTTTGCTGCCCGAAGGGGCCGGATTTCGGGGAGATACAAGCGTTGCAAGCAAAGTGCAAGTTTACTGCAAAAGATTTGCAAAAATCGAGACAGGGCAGGGTGAGTCTGGTATAATTGGGGCAGAAAGGGGCGGTGTGGCCGCCAAAGGAGTGTATGGAAATGAAAAAACTGATTTTAGTGACTTTGGTGCTTTGCATGGCGTTATCGGCATGCACGAAGGCGGAAGTGGGGAAAGCGCCGACTGCGGAGAGCGCGGCGGCTTCTTCCGTGGAAAGCACCGCGAGCGGCGGGAAGAGTGCGGCGAGTGAAGTCTCATTGCCGGAAAAGACGAAGACGGCAGCGCATGTGACGAAGACGTTATCCTCCGGCGTTGTGGTGGACGCAGACGTGACTATGCCGGAATCGATGCAGAAAACGGAGCTGCCGGAGATGAAAGGCACGGGGCACGAGGTGGCGCACGAGGGGCTAAGCGAGGTGTTTTTCGGTGGGGCAGAGGTGGAATCGACCGTGACAGAAATAGCGGATAACGGTTATTTTTCTTCTAACACGATGCTCGAGCTTTGGCAAGTGGGAGACGCGGTGTTGTCGGCTGTGGGTGATTCGGCGGCGTACTCAAACGGACGGGCAACCACGGCGATGTACCTTTTTTCGGAATACGCGAGCTCTTTGCCGTTTGGCGACAACCGCGCTGTGTATTTGACGGGAAAGAACCTTGACTTTGCGACGATAGACGAAGTGAAAGCGAAGGTGCAGACGTATATTGACGCGCTTGGGGTTTCCGTTTTGGAGCCGACCTGCTACACGATGGACTATGACACGATGCGGGACGTGTATGACGGGCGCACGGCGCTTGAGACGTATGACGCGGACTTTGACTTTGTGATGGAGCCGACGAAGGAAGACGAGCAGTATATGCTGGAATACCCGCTTGCGGTGAACGGCATGCCGTTTGGCAGCTTTGACGGCGGCAGTTACAGCGGGGACGCGTGGGCGACGGGGACCTCGGTGAAGGTGTTTTACGGCGCAGAGGGGTTGAATATGCTTGCGATGCCGTATGCGCTGGACGTGACGGACGCGGGCACGCCGCAGCCGGTGCTGACATTAGACGAAGCGATACAGAAACTGGAGGAAAAGTTTGACTCCATGATCGTGGAGGGCGAATGGCGCGTAGACGAAATTGAGATGGCGTACATTGCCGTGCCGATAGAGGGCACGAACGACGCGAGGCTGCTGCCGGTGTGGCGCTTTCAGACGGAGCACACGATGGAATACGCCGGAAAGGACGACCCGAGCCAAACGACGACGCTGACGGACAGGGGCGACATTTTGTTTAACGCGCTTGACGGCACGGAACTTTTGAAAAATAACGGTTCGATTTAGGAGGTGTTTTTGTGAAACGGTTTGCGGTGGTTTTACTTTCTGTGCTTTTGGTGCTGCTGCCCGGCTGCACGAAGCCGGTGACGGAAAGCGGTGTGCAGAGTACGGAAAGCGGAACGGCGGAGAGCACAGCGGAAGCTTTGAGCAGTACTGAGAGCGGGGCGGAGAATACTGCCGAAAAGGCAGAGCACACTACCAAAACGTTATCTTCAGGCGTTGTGGTGGATGCAGACGTGACTGTGCCTAAAGCGATGCGGCAGGAAAATTTGCCGGAGATGCAAGGTACGGGACAGATAGTAGAGTTTGGGAAATTAAAGTCAATTTTTTGCGCGGACAAAACTATAATAGAAGAAAATGAAAGCACCGTGGTTACAAAAAGTTTAGGCTCTGATATAGATATGGAGCAATATATATATACTGAAAACGGAGATTATCTGACATGCGTTGGAGGTAACTCATTCCTTTATACGGCAGCACGTGATACGCAGGATACATCAAATTTGGAGCTGTATAAAACCGGCGAAGACCTCGACTTTGCGACGATTGCGGAAGCGGACGGGGAGATACGGAAAGTGGCGGAGGAGCTCGGAATTTCGGTTGGGGACAGCGTGTGCTATACCATCGATACGAGCTCGATGCCGCACTATATTTTCCAATACGATCTGCTTGTGAACGGACTGCCGCTCGGCAAATTTGACGGCGGCAGTTACAGCGATAACGTATTTACACCGGGTACATATTTGACGGCGGTGTTGGACGAAGACGGCATTCGGCACTTTGACGTATCGTATGTATTGAAAGAGACGGAGACGGGCGACGCGCAGCGCGTGCTGACGCTTGACGAGGCGCTCGACAAAGTAGACGAGAAGTATAACTCCATTATTATGGAGGGAGATTACTATATCAACGATATTCAAATGGCATATACGCCGATCAAGACGGATGATGCGGGGATCGTGCGGTTAATCCCAGTTTGGTATTTTCAGACTACGCATCAAATCTTGCTGCCGGACAAATCCGGTACGGGAGAGATTATGTTGCCGCAGGACGGGTATATTCTGATAAACGCGCTGGACGGCACGGAGCTTTTACACGAGAACGGAGAGATATGAGATGCATATGCGTGTGTTTTTGAATGTTCTGAAAAATGACCTTGCACGCACGGTGTGCTCGAAAGCGTTTATTTTTGCCGCGTTGGGGCTGACGGCCGCGACGTTTTTGACCGGCATGGATGAGCTTTCTTATATGACGCCGGAGAATGACCTGATCTACATTTACGGTATCTTTCAGTACCTTGATTTTCAGCTTTTGTATTTGCTGTTTGCGGCGATACCCGGGGCGGCGCTGTTCTGCGCGGACTGGGAGAACCGATTCATCCGCTTTTCGGCGCAGCGGTGCTCGAAGCGCATATACGGCGTATCAAAAGGCATTGCGTGCTTTGTCTCGGCGGTGCTGGTGGTCGTCGTTTCCGAGTGGCTCGATCTGATGATCTTACGGCTTTGGGGATTTCCGGCGGTGAACATGGAAATGGCAAATCAAATGGCGCTGGGCGCATTTGACGAGATTGGGTATTCCGAGTGGGTATACCTTTATTTTGCGGCGATGATTTTCATTAAGGCGTGCTGCGCAGGAGCGTTTGCGGAATTTGCGCTGTGGCTTTCGACGAAGATCACGAACGTATTCGTGACGCTGGCGGCACCGATGCTGGCGTATTACGTTTTGAACACACTGATGATGTGGCTGCGTATGCCGAGCAAATTTTACCCCGGTATGCTCTCTAAGGGGCTTTCGGTGTTCGGCGGCGCAGGGATAACGACGCTTGTGACGTGCGGAATCTTTGCAGCGTTCGGCGCGGTGTTCCTTGTTTTATTTACGCGCTCGTGCAGAAGGAGACTTGAAAATGGGTAAGGCTTTCGCTTGCTTTTCGATTGCGCTGCACAACTTTAAAAAATGGGCGGTGAACCCGCGGCTGTACATTTTGCTGTTGATGGAGATCTTGTATTTGCACTCACGGCTTTCGCCGGTGGGTGAGCTGTGTACGCGGACAGGGTACAAGGTCACGCCGTATTTGCTGCCGTTTTTGCTGGACGAGGGCAGCGCAGTAATGATGCTGTTCCTCGGTGTGGTGCTGCTGTTTTGCGATGCGCCGTTTATTGAGGACGAGCAGCCGTATATTATGCTGCGGAGCGGGCGGCGGATATGGTTCATCGGGCAAATGCTGTATATCGTGATGGCGTCTGTGCTGTATTTTATTGTGCTGTATTTCATAAGTGTTCTTGTGCTGCTGCCGCATATCGAATGGAGCGCGGAATGGGGCAAGCTGCTTTCTACGTTTTCGCAGACATCGGCCGCGGGGCAGAACGGCATCAGCATTCCGTTTGCACGCGTTATCACGGCGCGGTTTGATCCGATCCCGGCGGTGTTGCGGTGTGTGGTGAACGGGAGCTTGGTCGCCACTGTGCTCGGTATGCTGATGTTCTTCGTGAACCTGAATATTTCCCGCACGGCGGGCGGCATCTGCGGTACGGCGCTCGTGCTGTGGAACATGGTGACGTATAAGACGGCGTACTGGTTTGTGAATGTCTCGCCGGTCTCATGGGTGAACCTTTCCCGTGTGGATTACGATGGCAGCTCGATATACCCGAGCCTTACGTATATTTTGTTGGCACTGTTGGCTTTGTTTGCGGCTTTATCGGCGGCTTCGTGGGTGACGCTGCGCAGACGGAATATTGACGTGCTGAAATCGGTGTGAAAGGAGTCTTTATGGAAACTTGTATTGAAGTACAGAACGTGGTGAAGCGTTTTCGCGACCAAGTGGTTTTGAAGAACGTATCGATCTCGTTTGAAAAGGGGCAGATACACGGCATCGTAGGGCGCAACGGCTCCGGCAAAACGGTGCTTTTTAAGTGCATCTGCGGTCTGATGCACCCGGAGGAGGGTGTGATCCTCGTGAACGGCAAGCGCGTGGGACGTGACGTGGACATGCCGGAGGACATTGGAGCCATTATTGAAGCGCCGGGCTTTCTGCCGAATTACAGCGGGTACAAGAATCTGCGCTTTTTGGCAAACATACGGCGGAAGATCGGCAAGGAAGAGATTTTGAATGTGCTGAAGACGGTGGGGCTTGACCCCGAAAGCCGCAAGCATGTGGGAAAATACTCGCTCGGCATGCGGCAGCGCCTTGGTATTGCGCAGGCAATCATGGAAGACCCGGAAATTCTCATTTTGGACGAACCGATGAACGGACTGGATAACGCCGGTGTGCAGGATATACGGGCACTGCTGTTGGAGCTCAAGGCACAAGGGAAGACGATTTTGCTCGCGAGCCACAACCACGAGGACATTGCGGCACTGTGCGACACGGTGCACGAGATGGACGGCGGGGTTTTATTGTAATGATATTCGATCTGTGGCCGAATGATCAAAAAAGGAAGCACGCGGTTTTGGTAGGCGTGCTTCCTTTTTGATCATTCACTTTTCGGCGGCGAGGATCATTTTTTCGAGCTCTTTGGCGGCGACGCTCAGGGGTTGGCCTTTCCGTTTGATGACGACGACGTTTCTTTCCGGTATTTTCTCTTCCAAATCGATGCGACAGACATTTGACCATTTTTCCAAGAATTCTTCCGGCACGAACCCGATGCCGAGGTCGGCTTCGACCATGGGCAAAATTTGGTCGGCGGTGAACGCTTCGATATCCGGGTGGTACGGCAGGCCATGCGCGGCGAAGAACCCGGAATAGAACTCGAACGATTTGGTATCGGCGCCGAGCGAGATGAGCGGGAATTCTAAGAGCTCCTCAAGCTTTACTTGGCAGTTTGTGAGCGTTTTGAAAAACGGTGAACATACGGCATACTCGTGGATGGGCCGGACAGGTGTTTCGGTGAGCGAGGCGGACGGTGCGGTGGGGGTGGTGACGACGGCAATATCCGCTGTGCCCTCTTTTAACGCGGCGATAGCCTGCGGCGTGGAGTGGTTGCTGATGCGGATATGGATGCCGGGGTGGAGAAGGCGGAATTCTTTGAGCACGGGCAGCAGCAGGCAGCGCAGCGCGACCTCGCTTGCGGCGACGTACACGGTGCCGGTTTGCAGCGTGCGGCTCTCGGTGATCTCCGCTTCGCCGGCTTCGATATGCTCGAACGCGATGCGCACGTGGGCGTACAAGCGCTCGCCCTCCGGCGTCAATTTCATGCCGCGGTTTGTGCGCAGAAACAGTGGACACCCGAGTTCGGCTTCCAGGTTTTTGATGGCGCGCGTCATGTTCGGCTGGTTATTTAAAAGCTGCTTTGCGGCCTGCGAGAGGTTACCGTATTTTGCAACGTAATAAAAAATTCGATAGTAATCATAACTGATGTACATGTTGGCCCTGTTCCCCTTGCTATATCATAACGATATTTTAGATATATAGATTATAGATTTTACACATGAATATAAGAGTATTATAATGGTAATGCTGTGGGAAGTCAAGATGATTTCGCGCAGATTTTGTGCTGAAAAGCGTAGATAAAAAGCGGCGTTTCAAGGTTTTGTGCGCCAAACGAAGAAGGCTATAAAATGGAAGCGGTAGTTTTTGAAATCATTATGGGTATTTTCTTTGACGCAGGTATGCTGGCGATGGTGGTGCATGCAGCGCAGCACATCGGCGAGGATACCGGTCGCGTTCGCTTTACGGCGGCTGTATTTGCGATTGGCTTTTTCCTTGGGATGATTGCAAAATGCGTTGTGGGCGGCAGCTACATTGCGCTTGCCCTGTATGCGCTCGGCTTTGTGCTCTCGTACACGGCGGTCGTTTTCACTGTGCCGGAAAAGGAGCACGCCTATGAAGGTCGCTGAGCCGTTTCATCTGCACGGACAGATGTCCGACAGCTTCCGCGCGGCAGTGTTCATCATTCTCTCCGGCGGATTTCAGGACGCATATACCTACTTTTGTCGCGGCGAGGTTTTTGCCAACGCGCAGACGGGCAACATTGTTTTTTTGAGCACGGCGCTGTTCCAGAAGGACTGGCCGAACGTGGTGAAGTACCTTATCCCGGTGGTATCGTTTTTGATCGGTACAGCGGCCGCGGAGCTGATACACATTCGTTTTAAGACGTATGAGAAAATCCACTGGCGGCAGATCATTTTGTTCTGCGAGATTGTGTTTTTGCTTGTCGTCGGCTTTTTGCCGGCATACTTTGAACCGCTTGCGAACGCGATGGTCTCGTTTGTATGTGCCATGCAGGTGCAGACGTTCCACAAGGTGCGCGGCCACGCGTATGCGAGCACGATGTGCATCGGCAACATGCGCTCCGGCACCGAGGCACTGTGCGCGTATTTCAGAACGCGGGATAAAGAGATTTTGCAGAAATCGCTGACGTATTTCGGTGTTATTTTTGTGTTCGGCATCGGCGCCGGCCTTGGCAGCCTGATGAGTGGCCTGCTTGGGACAAAGGCCATTTGGTGTTGCTGTGTGTCTTTGCTCGTTAGTTTTGTAATGATGTTTGTCCCCGAAAAAAATGGATAACCCATCTTCTGCGTTTTCCCCTTGCAGAGAAGTTATAACCCCACCGTGCCATACGGGCCCTGAAAGCTCCCGTGTGGTGCGGTGGGATTTTTATAAGTAAAAATCCTCTCGGGTCGTGTATGATTTAGTAGGATGAAGTGAACCGAGAAAACGGTTCGGGAATTTGTCAAGCGGGGGATTGGGATTGAGCATAACAAAAGAGCTGTCTCTAAAGAGACAGCTCTTTTTTGGTGGAAACGCGCGGGCTCGAACCGCGGACCTCCTGCGTGTGAAGCAGGCACTCTAACCAGCTGAGCTACGCTTCCATATCAACTGTATTATGTATTCTACCACAGAAAATGGGATTTGTCAAACGCTAATTTGGGGATGACGTGATTTTGCGGAGGGATTTACAGAAAGTTTCAGTAAACTTTCCTTTTTCCGACACTGTATTTAACGCGGGGGCAGTATACTGAAAACACAGAATGCACGGGGAACGCCGCAAGTGGGCTGAAATGCGGCGGAGAAGCTTGCCTTTATGTGGGTTTTATCGGTGGTTAGTTATTGAAACTATACAAACCGAAGTGAGTTTTCATGGATTATTGTTAGAAATTAGCTAAAAACCCTTGAACTTTTTTCTTGTTGTGGTATTATTAGTATAAACATTGGTGCAGAGCGTCTTTTATTAAATTGAACGGCACGGAAAATAGGAAAATAAGACGCTGTGCGGCAAAAAATTCGGACGGACTGCGGGTGCAAAAATGAGAATGGCATGCACCGCCGGCGTTTGCCGGGATGTTCCGAATGGAAAGGACAGGACGTATGAGTGAGATGATAAACAAAACGGCGCCGGAAGGCAATGTTCCGCTTTATTTGTTCCGCAGCGGCAAAAACAGCCATTCCTACGAATACATGGGTGTGCACAACACGGTGAAGGACGGGAAGGCATGCACCGTGTGCCGCGTATGGGCGCCGAACGCGCAGGCAGTTGCCATTACCGGTGATTTCTGTGAATGGGATCCGGAAAAGTATCCGCTTACAAAGATCGATGACGCGGTTTGGGAGGGCTATACGGACGAACCCTTAAAGGAATTTGACGCGTATAAGCTCGTCATTACGGCGGAGGACGGCACGGTGACGTATAAGGCCGACCCGTATGCGTTCCACGCAGAGACACGTCCGGGCACGGCTTCCCGCTACTACGACATTTCGGGGTACAAGTGGAACGACGGCCGCTGGTTTGAGCACAAGAAAAAATACCCGCATTATAACCAGCCGGTGAACATCTACGAGATGCACGCAGGCTCCTGGCGCAAATATGCGGACGGCAGCGTGTTCTCTTACGACAAGCTCGGCGACGAGCTCATCCCGTATGTGCAGGAAATGGGCTTTACACACATTGAGTTGATGCCGTTGACGGAATACCCGTTCGACGCTTCCTGGGGCTATCAGGTGACGGGCTACTTTGCGCCGACCTCCCGCTACGGCACGCCGAAGGACTTTATGCGCTTTATCGACCGCTGCCACCAAGCGGGCATCGGCGTGATTATGGACTGGGTGCCGGGACACTTCCCGCGCGACGAGGCCGGCCTTGCGAAATTTGACGGCATGCCGTGCTATGAATATGCAGACCCGAGAAAGGGCGAGCACAAGGAGTGGGGCACGCTGGTGTTTGACTACGGTCGCACGGAAGTCATCAGCTTTTTGATGAGCAGCGCACTGTTCTGGGTGAAGGAATACCACATTGACGGCTTGCGCGTGGACGCTGTGGCCTCAATGCTGTACCTTGACTACAATCGCAAGGACGGCGAGTGGATCCCGAATAAGAACGGCGGCAAGGAAAATCTGGAGGCCATTGCGTTCTTACAAAGACTGAACGAGGCGGTTTTTGCCGAGGTGCCGGAGGTCATGATGATTGCCGAAGAAAGCACCGCGTGGCCGATGGTGACGAAGCCGACTTACATGGGCGGTCTCGGATTCAATTATAAATGGAACATGGGCTGGATGAACGACATGTTGCGCTACATGTCGTTGGATCCGCTATTTAGAAAGGGCAGCCACAACAGCCTGACGTTCTCGTTCTTCTATGCGTTCTCCGAGAATTTCATTTTGCCGATCTCGCACGATGAGGTCGTTTACGGCAAGGGTTCTCTCTATAATAAGATGCCGGGCACGCCAGAGGAAAAGGCTGCAGGCGTACGCTGCTTTGCGACCTACATGATGGCACACCCGGGCAAAAAATTGCAGTTTATGGGCACGGAGTTCTCGCAGCACGACGAGTGGAACTTTAACGAAGAACTCGAGTGGAATTTGCTGCAATACCCTGAGCACCAGATGGCGCAGACGTTCTTTAAAAAGCTCAACGCGTTCTACCTCGGCCGTTCCGAGCTGTGGGAGATCGATTTCTCGTGGGAGGGCTTCTCGTGGATCTCGAACGACGACGACAGCCAGAGCGTTATTGCGTTCCGCCGCTTTGACCGCGAAGGCAACGAGCTGATTGCCGTGTGCAATTTCCTGCCGGTCCGCCGCGAGAATTACTGCATCGGCGTGCCGTACGCGGGCGTTTACGAAGAGGTGTTTACCTCCGACGCTGCGGAGTTTGGCGGCACGGGCTTTACGAACGGCAACAACATACGCACCATGGATGAAGCGATGCACGGCTTTGAGCAGAGCATTTCGCTGACGCTGCCGGAGAACACGGTGTTCTTCCTGCGCTGCAAGCGCAAGGCGGCAAAGAAGCCCGCTGCGAAGACGACAAAGACGACGGCCAAGAAGCCCGCGGCCAAAAAGGCAGCCGGCACAAAAGCCGCAAAGAAAAAAGCCTGATTCATTTTACATGAAACAATATACGGGCGGCGGCAAAATGCCGGAACGCTCGAAATCTACCAGAGAGGGGATCATCAGTCATGTTACCTAAGCAAGAAGTAGTTGCAATGCTGCTGGCAGGCGGCCGTGGCAGCCGTCTCGGTGTTCTTACCAAGAACCTCGCAAAGCCGGCTGTTCCGTTTGGAGGCAAGTACCGTATTATCGACTTTCCGCTTTCCAACTGTGTGAACTCCGGCATTGAGACCGTGGGTGTTCTGACACAGTATCAGCCGCTCGAGCTGAACGAATACATCGGTTCCGGCCAGCCGTGGGATCTCGACAGTATGAACGCCGGCGTACATATTTTGCAGCCGTACGAGCAGAGCAGCGGCTCTGATTGGTACAAGGGCACGGCAAATGCCATTTACCAGAATATACCGTTTATTGAGCGCTACAACCCGGATTACGTGGTTGTGCTGAGCGGCGACCACATCTACAAGATGGATTACTCCAAGATGATTGCGTATCACAAGGAGCACGATGCGGCCTGCACCATCGCCGTTTACGAAGTGCCGATGGAGGAGGCTTCCCGCTTCGGTATTCTGAACACGAACCCGGACGGCTCTATTTACGAATTTGACGAGAAGCCGGCTGTGCCGAAGAGCAACAAGGCTTCCATGGGCATTTACGTCTTCTCCTGGAAGAAGCTGCGCACGTATCTGGAAGCGGACGAGAAGGACCCGAACTCCTCGAATGACTTCGGTAAGGATGTGCTGCCCACCATGCTGAACGCAGGCGAGCGTATGTTTGCGTACCGCTTTGAGGGCTACTGGAAAGACGTCGGCACGATTGACAGCCTGTGGGAATCCAATATGGACCTTTTGAACCCGAAGACCGGTCTTGACCTTTCCCGCGAAGACTGGAAAATTTATTCCAGAAACCCGGTCATGCCGCCGCATTACATTGCAAAGGGCGCAAAGGTGCAGAACTCACTCGTAGCAGAGGGCTGCAACGTATACGGCGATCTTGAGTTCTCCGTATTGTTCCACGGCGTTTATGTGGCGCCGACCGCGACTGTGACGGACTCCATCGTGATGCCGGGCGCTGTGATTGAAGAAGGTGCGAAGGTGCAGTATGCGATCGTGGCGGAGAACGCCGTCATCGGCAAGAACTGCGTCATCGGTAAACGCCCGGAGGACATGGAAAACAGGGACGATTGGGGCGTGGCGGTCGTAGGCCCGGACTGCAAGCTCTCTGAGGGCACCGTTGTGGCGCCGAAGGAAATGATCGATAAGGAGGCGCAGGCATAATGTTTGGAAATAATGTTTTGGGCATCATCTTTGCCTATGCACACGAAGAAAGAGTACGCGACCTGACGGAGCTGCGCGTGATGGCTTCCGTGCCGTTCGGCGGCCGTTACCGTTTGGTTGACTTCACCCTCTCCAACATGGTGAACTCCGGCCTCAACAAGGTCGGCATCATCACGGAGGATAACTACCAGTCCTTGATGGACCACCTCGGCTCCGGCAAGGCATGGGACCTTTCGAGAAAGCGCGAGGGTCTGTACCTGCTGCCGCCGTTCGGCAAATCGACTTCGAGAACCGACGGCAAGATCGAATCGCTCGATTCCATTCGCCGCTTCCTGAAAAATTCCCTTGAGGAATATGTGATTCTCTCCGATTGCGATATGATCTGCAATATCGATTACCGCGAGGCACTGGAGCAGCATATGCGCCAGAACGCGGACATTACGGTCATTTACCGCCATGGCACTTCGCCGGACGTAGACCGCAACAACATCTATATGGTAGACCCCGAGAACCGCATTCGCGAGCTGCTTCTGCACCGCGGAAGCGAGCACGGTGTAAATTACGGCATCGGCATGTATATCCTTAGCCGCGAACTGCTGCTTCAGCTCGTTGAAGGATGCATGAGCCGCAACGAATATGACTTTGATAAAGATATGGTTCAGCGCGTAATTCCCGAACTGCGCGTGATGGGTTATGAATTTAAGGGCATTGCATATCAAATTTCCTCGTTTGAAGCGTACTTTAACGCTAACATGGGTTTGATGGATCCGCGCGTGCGCGCAGAGCTGTTCAATCCGAACCGCCCGATCTACACGAAGGTGCGCGATGATATGCCGGCGAAATACGGTTTGAATTCGTATGCCACCAACTGTCTTGTTGCAGACGGCTGCGTGATAGACGGTGAAGTGGAAAATTGTGTGCTGTTCCGCGGCGTGAAGATCGGCAAAGGCGCGAAGGTTCGCAACTGCGTTATCATGCAGGACACGGTCATCGGCGCGAACAGTCGGCTCGATTATGTTGTGGCGGACAAGAACGTGGAGATTGAAGAGAACCGCACGCTGATGGGCTATCAGACCTACCCGGTGTACATTGCAAAGGAAAGCAAGGTCTAAGCTGCCCCGAGAAACAAAGGAAAGGAAAGCGGTGTAATTGATATGAAAGTTTTGTTTTGTGCCAGTGAAGCGTTGCCTTTTGCCGCAACGGGCGGCCTTGCAGACGTAGCGGGTTCTTTGCCGCAGGCGCTGCGCGCACGTCTGATTGGCTGCCGTGTGGTGATGCCGCTGTATGAAAGCGTGCCGCAGGAATTACGCGACAACATGAAGTTTTTAACAAGCATCAGTGTGCCGGTGGCTTGGCGTCGCCAGTATTGCGGTATTTTTGAGGCGAAGGTAGGCAATGTCATTTACTACCTCATCGATAACCAGTACTACTTTAAGCGCCAAGGACTTTACGGTCACTTTGACGACGCGGAGCGCTTTGCGTTCTTCTCCCGTGCCGTTTTGGAGATGCTGCCGTACATTGAATTTAAGCCTGATGTGATCCACGCGAACGACTGGCAGACGGCGCTGGTGCCGATCTACTACCGTTTGTTCTATGCAAACAATGACTGGTACAGCGGCATTAAGACGCTGTTCACCATTCACAATATCCAGTATCAGGGCCAGTACGGCTTTGAGATTCTGGAGGACGTTTTCGGTATTCCGAAGAGCGAGCAGAGCTTACTCGAATACAACGATTGCGTGAACCTGATGAAGGGCGCGATTGAGAGCGCGAACTGGGTCTCTACCGTGAGCCCGACGTACGCGAAAGAAATTCTTGATCCGTGGTTCGCCCACAAGCTGGACCCGATTTTGCGCGAGCGTGCCTGGAAGCTTTCCGGCATTTTGAACGGCATTGACGTGGTGGGCTATGACCCGGCGACGGACAAGAACCTGTATGAGACGTATGACGCAAAGCATCTGGAGGGCAAAGCCGTCAACAAGGCAAAGCTGCAGGAGCGCCTCGGCCTTGCCGTTGACCCGGATGTGCCGCTCATCGGTATGGTAACGCGCCTTGTCTCCCACAAGGGCCTTGACCTTGTAAAGGGCGGCGTGGACAACATCATGACGTACTCGAACGCGCAGTTTGTGGTCCTCGGCAGCGGCGACTGGGAGTATGAGCAGTTCTTTAAAGAAATGCAGGCGAAGTATCCGGGCAGATTTGTGCTGTGCCAGGGCTTTGTGCCGGAGCTTGCGCGCAAGATCTACGGCGGCTCCGATATTTTCCTGATGCCGAGCAAGAGCGAGCCGTGCGGTCTTTCACAGATGGTGGCGCTGCGCTACGGTTCCATTCCGGTCGTGCGCGAAACGGGCGGCCTGAAGGACTCCATTACGGACAGCGGCGACGGCAAGGGCAACGGCTTCACGTTCCAGACGTATGACACGCAGGATATGCTGAACTCCGTGCACCGCGCGATCTACGCGTATAACGAGAGCAAGGACGGCTGGAAGGTGCTTGTGGAGCGCGCAATGGCGTGCGACAACAGCTGGGGCCGCTCCGCAAACGATTACATTCGTTTGTATAAGCAGCTCATCAACAGCTGATCTTCTAAAACGTCTTTCGAGAAACAAGACGGCGTTTTGCACGGCCGTTTGATTAGGTATCGTAGAAAATGGAAAATGCCCTGCTTGTGTTTTTAAGCACAGGCAGGGCATTTTTGCGTTTTTATGTTTTGGTTATTTCTCTTCCGGGTAACGGACGGGGACAAACTTTGCGCGGTTCATGAGGGGGTGCTCGAGACGGATGGCACCGTCGTGCGGGCACGCCATGACGCATGCGCCGCAGTAGTAGCACTCGCCGGGGTAGAGCACGATGGGGTGCTTGCCTTTTTCGGGCGAGGGGATGAGGATATCCACCTGACAGATGTTGACGCAGGCGTTGCAGCCGACGCATTTTGTTTCATCGTAAAGAATCGGGTGTGTGCTGCACGGCACGGGTTCTGCCGTGAGAATTTTGTTTTGAAGCTCGCTCATTTCCGATATGCTCCCTTCTGCTCGGTTCTGATGTAATCCCCGTTGCGTTTTTCGTACTCGGTCTCGAGGTCGCCGAAATAGTAGAGCGGATGGCTGCCGTAGATGACTTCGCCGTTTTCTTGTCGGACGGTGATGAAGCGGCGGTCGCGCTCGGGGTCGGTCTCGGTGCTGTCCGTGCGCTTGAAAAACAGCGGCTCGGACGATGTTTTGCGGGAGAGGCAGGCGTGCAAAATTAACTTGGAGACGGTCAAAATGTCAAAGACCTCGTGCGCGCGCATGAGCTCGTGCGGGTTTTTGCAGCTGATCTGCGGGACGATCTCGGTTTCAAAGCTTTCGAGCAGGTCGAGACCCTCATGCAAAAGCGCATCGCACTTTACGCCGCCGCAGTAGTTCTGCATGGCTTTGGAGATGGCCATGTTGAGTTCGCGCCAATCCATGCCGTCTTCGCGGCGGATGGGGGCGAGCAGGCGTTCGCGCTCGGCTGCGGCTTCCGCTTCATTATAGTCGGGCAGGGTATCGAGTGTTTTGGCAGCTGCGGCGGCTTTGCGGCCGGCGTAGTAGCCCGTGGCGCAGGCGAAACCGGCGCAGTCCGAAGCGTAGAGCTGGTCGCCGGCGGCGTAGATGCCGTCGATGTTCGTTTTGAGGTCCCAATCGTGCCAAACGCCGCCCGGCGCGCCGAACAGCTGCCGTTCCTGCTCAAGGAAATTTGCGGACTGCCAGCCCGTGCCGTAGCTTTGCAGCATGTGCTTTTGGGGGTCAAATCCACGCTCCGTGTAATTTTTGAGGATCGGAATTTTTGTTTTGCCCTCTTCGCCGACCATCATGCCCCAGATGACGCGGCGCTCCGCGTCGGGCATACGGCTGAGGTCTGCGTAGAACGGCAGCTGGTAGCCGCGGCGCATGAGCTCTTCAAAATCGAGCGTTTCGGGGCCGCGGTACTCGTACTTCGGGTTATCGATGACGCCGCCCTTTAAGAAAAATTTCTGGCCGGGAGCGGGGTAGTAGCGCTCGGAGACGGTTTTAAGCTCATTGCCGTCGCGGTCGACGTAGGGGATTTCCACGCCGCGGGCGTCGACCATCGTTGCGGCATACCACGTGTTATGGTTATTGCCTGCGCCGTAGGGCGGAAAGCTGCGGCCGGCGGCGGAGAACTCGCCCTTGACGGATTTTTCCATCATGGTGAACTCGATGCCGGCCTTGTAGCCCATGGCGTGGCCACTGCCGATGCTCTGCATGGGACGGAACTCGCACAGGCCGGTCATATCCGGGTTAAAAAGCCAGACGCGCGCCGGGCGGCTCATGGTGAGGACGGTCTCTTTGGCGCGGAGGATGTAGAACTTGCCGGTGCGCACGTCCATGGCGCAGGCGCCCGCACCATGCTTTTTGCCGTTCTGGGCGGTAGTGAGCAATGCGGTGGCTTCGGTGCGGTCAAGCACTTTCACGCCGAGGCGCAGAAGCTCCTTGAAAAGAGCGGGCTTAAAGGTGCTTCCCCAGACGCGCAGAGTGAATTTGTTTTTATAATCGTAGGCGAACATCAGCTTCGTTTCGTCATCGCGGAACTCTGCGCCCTTGAATTCATCGTCGGTGTCGCGGATTTTGCCGCCGAACGACTCAAGGTCTAATAGACGGTCGTAGCCCTCGCGGCACTCGATGTAGTGCGCGATGCCGTTAGAGTAGCCGCACTGCTCATCGACGTACGCTTCGGCGATTTCCTTCGGCGTGACGGTGGAGCAGGGGTTCGTACAGGCGGATTCCCAATGGTCGAAACCGGTGCCTGCGCTGCCGCTGCGGGCGGTGGCACCTTTTTCGACTAAGATGACGGACTGTCCGCGCCGTGCCGCCGCGATGGCGGCATAGCAGCCGGCAAGGCCGCCGCCGAGCACCAAAACGTCGCAGGAAAGCGTTTCGGTGATGTCTAATTCATTTTTATATGGCCAGTTATAGGTCTGCAAAGCAGATCCCTCCTTGTTTGAGTGTGAAAAGCGGAGCTTCAGCAAAGCTTTAGGCGGTGTGCGTCTTTTTATGCTTTGCGTGCCTGTATGCGAGCAGGCAGATGATGCTGCCCAGTACCACGAGCGCCAAGATCATCAAAGCGCAGTGCATGAAAAAGGTATCGGGCAAAATGGTGATGACGGGGTCTGTCGCGGCATCGAAGATCCAATAGTTGTTATGGAAGACAATCTTATGGAATAGGACGAACACCGTTTCCCAGTTTAAGGCGATGAGTACACCGAGCGCTGCGGGAATGGCGACCGTTAAAATGCCGGAAAACAGCAGATACCCCGGGTTCTTTTTAAAATGGCGGTAGATGATGCCCGCAAGGCTCAAAATGCCGCTGACGATGAGCGTGATCTCGAAGACGCCGAACACGTTTTTGACTTCTTCAAAATGGATGCGGCCGCTCTCGCTCATGGCAAGCGTGGGGAAATTCAGAACTTTTGTGCCGAAAATGGAGTTGTAATCGATGAGCACGTTGTAGTTCTGCAAAATTTCCTCGCGCGGCAGGCCGGACATGGCGGTGATGTTTAAATGGTCAACGTCAAAATAATAGAGCGGACGGAAATTGAGCGTGAAGACGACAGCGGTGCTGATGATGAACAGCACGAGCGCGACGGCGAGCACGATATTGAAAACGACCGCCAACGGGGATTTTTGAAGTTTATCAGACACGGGAAATACCTCCGAATTTTTTATCTTGCAAAGGCAGACCCGCACGGTGCTTTCTGCGGGGACATGCCCTCCGGGATGGGCTTTTCTAATTTTTTTGTGGAGACAAACGTCATACGGTGTCCCTCCTTTTTTGAATTTATAGGAAACATGGTAGCACAATCCCTGCAAAATCGCAAGGAAAACGCGCAAAAAGACTGTTTGATAACGCGATACTTGCCGAAGCGCTGTCCGTTTGGCGTAAAGCAGATGACGCGCATGACGGAGATTAAGGATTGCTTCGGTGAATGCGTTTAAAAACAGGATAGATATGAGAAAACCGCCGCATACCGAAATTTTTCCGGTATGCGGCGGTTTTGTGCTTTTTATGATTCTTTGACGAGCACATCGATGACTTCTGCGATGTACATTTCGTGGTAATCCTTGTCCGGGTACCAGCGTCCGTCTACGGTTTCGTCGAGGAACTGCTCGGGTCTTAACGGCGTGCGGCTCATTTTGCGGCAGACGAGCACGAGCTCCGCTTCTTCAAAATATGCATTGCCGTTTGTGAACGCCGGGGTGAAGCCGACTTTTCTGACCTTGTTTTCATCGCGGCCGGAAACTTTACCGAGGTAGGAGAGTGCGTCTTTTTTCTCTGCGGGGTAGAACGAGAGCGTGAAAGTATCGCGGGTATCGACAAACTCTTTCGTGTAGCGTTGCGGGCGGATATACACGGTGACGGACGGCTTGCCCCACATGAAGCCCATGGCGCCCCAGGAGACGGTCATGGTGTTGAATCCGTTTTCATCGCCGGCAGTGAGCAGGGCCCACTCTTTGCCGATTTTTGTGAACGGGTTTAAAGACAGGGAGTCATACGGTACGGAACGAAATGCCATTTAAAACAGTCCTTTCGGAAAAAGATTTACAGAAGTCAGGCGGTCTGCTTTTGCGGACCGCGGTTAATAACGCGTTTGATGGTGAGTGCGTAGACCAAAATGGAGACGAGCGGCGGGAAAATATCCGAGATGGGCTCACAGAAGAAGATCTGCTCGATGGGCAGGAAGCGCGGCAGGATGAAAATGCACGCAAAGAAGACGACCTTGCGAAAGACCGAAAGCGGCAGCGCGATTTTGACGACGCCCATGCCCGTAAAGCCGTCCACAATCTCGTACTGCATGCCAAGCAGCACGGTGCCGAGCGTGTAAATACGGATGAGCCGCGCCGTCATGGCAATGTATTCGGGTTCTTTGGTGAAAATGCCTGCAAAAAGATGCGGGATGGTCTGCGCGGCGAGCGTCATGAGGGCGCAAAAGCTGACCGCGATGACGAAGATGTACCGCTGCGCGCGAAGGATTTTCTCCGGACGGCGTGCGCCTAAATTGTAGCCTAAAATGGTCTGCGTGCCCATGGTGAGGCCGCCGAGCGGCATGGTGATGAGCAGCTCGAAGCTTTGCACGATGGTGTTGCAGGTGAGGAGCATGTCGCTGTTGTCGCCGCCGTAGCGCTGAAGCATCATGTTGAGCGAGATGAGCATGACGTTATCGAAAAGAATAATGAGGAACGCGCTCATGCCGATGCTCGTCACACGGCCGATGACTTTTAAATCGTATCCGCCAAATGTGATGGGAACTTCGATATGTTTGCCGAACAGGACGCACAGCACGAACGCGCAGCTTGCAACCTGCGAAATGACCGTAGCGATGGCCGCGCCCGCGACGCCCATATGGAGAGCGAAGATAAAAATGGGGTCGAGCACAATGTTGATGATGGCGCCGATTAAAACGGAGAACATGCCGCTGCGGCTGTGGCCCTGTGTGATGATAAACTGGTTCATGCCTGTGGCGGTGAGGGCGAAGACCGTGCCGATTAGATAGAGCGAAAAGTAGGTCTCGGCGTAGGGGTAAACGGCCTCGGTCGCGCCAAACGTGAGCAAAATGGGGCGGCGGAAGATATATGCCAGCACCGTGACGGGCACAGCGAGGGCCAAAATGTACACGAAGCAGTTTGCGATGACTTTTTTAGCGGCGTCTGTGTTCTTTTCGCCAAGGTTGATGCTGACAAGCGGCGCACCGCCGATGCCGACGAGAAACGCAAACGACGAGATGAGTGTGACGATGGGGCCGCACACGCCGACACCCGCGAGCGCCTGTGTGCCGTTGCTCGGAATATTGCCGATGTACATACGGTCTACAATGCTGTACAGTACGCTGACGAGCTGCGAGAGCATGGAGGGAACGGCCAAGGTCCAGACGAGGCCTTTAATGTTATCCGACCCGAGGTCGTTTGTGAACTTCAAGGAAAAGCGCCTCCTCAGTGCTCGTGGCAGACTTGAAAAATATAGAACTTGAGGTAATAGGATTCGTCGGCACTCCACAAAATTGGATGATCCGGCGACTGGGTGCGGAACTCCACCTGACGCAGGCGGCAGTGCGCGGCGCGCGCGGCCTGCCCAATGGTCTGGGCGAAGAGCTCGGCGTTCATGTAGTGCGAGCAAGAGCAGGTGGCAAGGTAGCCGCCGTCCTTGACGAGCTTCATGCCGCGCAGGTTAATCTCGCGGTAGCCCTTGACGGCGTTTTTAATGGCGTTTTTGGATTTTGTGAACGCCGGGGGATCGAGAATGACGACGTCGAACTGCTTGCCTTCGTTTTCGAGCGCGGGGAGCAGGTCAAAAACGTCGGCGCACTTGAACTCGACCGTATCGGAAAGATTATTTAGAGCGGCGTTTTTCTGCGCCTGCGCGACGGCGAGCTCGGACGCGTCTACACCAAGGACGTGCTTTGCGCCCGCGATGCCGGCGTTCAGCGCGAAGGAGCCCGTGTGTGTGAAACAATCGAGCACATCCATATCTTTGCAGATGCGCTGCATGGCGAGACGGTTATATTTTTGGTCGAGGAAAAAGCCGGTCTTCTGGCCGTCTTTAACGTCCACGATGTAGCGCACGCCGTTTTCAACGATCTCGACATCGGTGTCGAATTCGTCGCCGATGAAGCCCTTTTTGCGGTCCATGCCTTCTTTTAATCGCTCTTTGGCGTCGCTGCGCTCGTACACGCCGCGAATTTTGATGCCGTCTTCGAGCAGGACTTTCTTTAAGATGTCAACGATCTGCAGCTTCATTTTATCGATGCCGAGCGCGAGGGACTCGACGACGAGGACATCGGAGAATTTATCGATGACAAGGCCGGGCAGGAAATCCGCTTCGCCGAAAATGACGCGGCAGGCGGAGGTATCGACCGTGCGCTTGCGGTATGCCCAGGCGTTGCGCACGCGCATCTCGAGGAACGCGTCGTCAATCTCCTGTGACGCGTCGCGGGTGAGCATGCGGATGCGGATCTTGGAGTTCTGGTTGATGAAGCCGCGGCCGAGCGGGCAGCCGTTTTGCTCCTGCACGGTGACGATGGCGCCGTTTTTGAACGTGCCGTGGATGCTTTCGATCTCGTTGTCATAGATCCAAAGACCGCCCGCTTTGAAAGCGCGGCCTTCACCTTTTTTGAGTGTTACAATAGTTTCATTCATAGATGGGTTCCTTTTATATAGTTGAGATGGGGGAGCTTTTTCTAAAGGCTTGCAGGGCAAGCCTTCCAAGGGACCCCCTAATTGAGTCCCTTGCGGTTCAACTGTCCGGTGGACAGTTGAACCTATTCTCCTGATTTTTGGGTAGGCAAAAGGGTTTCACCTTTGGAATCTGACCGACTTTTTGAAAAAAGTTGGATCAAAAACTTTTAACCAACGCTTTCGGAGAGATTGGCGTTCGCTTTTTCCGCTTCGATCTGCTTTGTGACTTTCTTAATACAGTGCAGGCAGGTGGGGGTGATGTAGAGCACGGCGGCGATCCACGCGGTTTGATCCGAGAAACAGATAGCCGTATAGCCGAACGCGCCGACAAAGCCGAGGCTGACGATGGAGCGCGCGAACATTTCCGTTACGCCGGAGAATACCGCGCGGCCGGAGAAGCCGATGCCCTGTGTCGCCATGCGGCAGATGTTGAGGATGCCGAGACTCCAGAAGAAGTAGCCCATGCAGCGCAGATATTTTGCGGAAGCGTCGAGCACGTCGCCTGCACTCGATTCAACAAAGAGCATGGACATGCTGCGACCGAAGAAGATCATGACAAGGCCGATGCAGAAGCCGTAGGCGACGCCGACGATGACGCCGAGCCGTACGCCCTGCCGAATGCGCTCCGGCTTTTTTGCACCGAGATTCTGACCGCAGAAGACGGAAACAGCAGAGCCGAGGGCATCAAACGGGCACATGCAGAACTGCTTTAAGCGCATGCCGGCCGTGAAGCCCGAAACGTACACGCTGCCGAGGCCGTTGTTCGCTGCCTGCATGACCATGCTGCCGATGGCCGTGATGGAGGTTTGAAGCCCCATGGGGATGCCCATGACGACGAGGTCACGGATGGATTCGGCATCCGCTTTGCAGTCTGCGCGGGAAAGCGTGAGGAGCGGTACGCGGAAGCGGATATAGATGAGGCACAAAATGCCGCTGACCGCTTGCGCTGCGATGGTGGCGATAGCCGCGCCCGCAACGCCCCACTTGAAGACAATGATGCAGAGCAGGTCAAGACCGATATTCAGGACGGTCGAGATGGCGAGGAACAGGAACGGCGTGCGGCTGTCACCGACGGAGCGCAGGATGCTGGAGAGCAGATTGTATAATAAGGTAAAAGGGATGCCGAGGAAAATGACGATGAGATACGCGTAGGCGTCGTCAAAAACATCCTGCGGCACGGAGAGCATTTGTAAAATGAGCGTGCAGCACAGTGAACATACCGCCGTGATGAGCACTGCGAATAAGGCGGTAAGCAGCACGGAGTTGAAAATGTACGAACGCATTTTATCAAGACGCTCTGCGCCGAAGCTTTTGGCGATGGGGATACCGAAGCCGATGCAGATGCCGATGCAGAAACCGAGTACCAGAAACTGCACGCTGCTTGTAGCGCCGACGGCGGCGAGTGCGCCGGTGCCGAGCACACGGCCGACGATGGCGGCATCAACCAGATTATACATTTGCTGCAAGAGGTTGCCGAGCAAAAGCGGTACCGCAAATTGCAGGATAAGCTTGAGGGGCTTACCCTCTGTCATACTTTTTGTCACGAAAATCACCCGAAAATACATAGTCTCTTTTCAACCTTCTTATTTTATCATACCTTTTTTATTTTGGCTATGGCAGAACTGCGGATTTTGCGCGTTGTTTTCCACACTTTTTGCGTGAATTGCGGAAAAAGCGCCCGATTTGCGAAAAAAGGAAAAAACGGTGGGAGAAAAGGAGTTTCCTGCAAAACTTACAAAAGAAAAATTTTGACAAGGCGGTCGAAAAGCATTGACAACGGGGAAAGCGGGTGTTATAATCTATTCAATTTCATAACAAAAAGCGATGACGAAGACTGTCTGTGCAGAGCTGTTTCAGAGAGCCGGTGGCAGGTGTGAACCGGTGCAGAGATGCAGAGATTTCTCCCTTCCGAGCCGGATGCCTGAACAGCGAATTCAGTAGGGTATCCCGTGATTGCTACGTCAGTGCATAGAAGTTATTGGACTTCGAAGAGTGGCGGAGGTTCTCCGCAATTTGAGTGGTACCGCGAGTGCATAATTTAGTTATTACACCCGTCTCAAAGCATAAACGGCTTTGAGGCGGTTTTTTTACACTTCAAAGCGGAAGAACAAGGAAACAAGCTGCAAGTTTGAAAGCGCAAACTTTCAAATTCATAAGGCTTTAAACCGAACACAGCAGGAAAGGCAGAAGAACATGTTATCATTAGACAAAGTATTTGATGCGCAAACCGTTCTAAAGAGCATCATCCGCGAAACAAACGTCGTGAAGACCTACGGCATCGCGCCGGATTGCGACCTGTACCTAAAGCCCGAGAATTTGCAGATCACCGGCTCTTTTAAGGTGCGCGGCTCTGCGTATAAGATCTCCCAGCTTTCCGCAGAAGAGAAAGCGAAAGGCGTTATTGCCTGTTCCGCGGGCAACCACGCACAGGGCGTGGCGCTGGCGGCAACGAAAAACGGCATCAAATCGCTCATCTGTCTGCCGGACTCCGCACCGATCTCCAAGGTGGAGGCCACAAAGGGCTACGGCGCAGAGGTTTGCCTTGTGGAGGGCGTTTACGACGACGCGTATAACAAGGCGATTGAATTGAAAGAAAAAGAGGGCTATACGTTCGTGCACCCGTTTGACGACGAAGACGTTATCGCGGGCCAAGGCACCATCGCGCTGGAGGTTCTGAATGACCTTGACAACATCGATGCCATTGTGGTGCCGGTGGGCGGCGGCGGACTCATCTCCGGCATTGCGTATACCGCAAAGCACATCCGCCCGAGCGTGAAGGTGTACGGCGTACAGATGACCGGCGCACCGAGCATGTACAACTCCATTCACGACGGCAAGATCGAGACACTCGACACCGTGCAGACCGTGGCGGACGGCATCGCCGTAAAGCGCCCGGGTGACAACACGTTTGAGATTGTCAAAAAATATGTGGATGACATCGCGCTGGTGAGCGAGGACGAAGTTTCGAGCGCAATCTTGGCACTCATCGAAAAGCAGAAAATGATCGCGGAGGGCGCGGGCGCTGCTTCCGTTGCCGCCGTGATGTTCAATAAATTTGATTTAAAGGGCAAGCGCGTTGTGTGCATCGTCTCCGGCGGCAACATCGACGTGACGAGCCTTTCCCGCGTGATTGACCGCGGCCTGATGAACTCCGGCCGTTCCGCGAGCCTCCTCATCGAGCTTATCGACAAGCCCGGTCAGCTCAAGGAGATCTCTTCGATCATCGCGGACTGCGGCGGCAACGTGACCGGCGTGCACTATGAAAAAGGCAACACCGAAAGCATTAACGGCTGCTTCCTGCGCATCGAAATGGAGACGCGCGACAACAACCATGTGAAAACGATCAAAAACGCCCTGCGTGAAGCAGGCTTCAGAACCACCAAGGGTTGAGAGGAGAAAGCAAAATGATGGACGCAAGCAAATATAAGGTCGGGTACTTCCCGGTATCGAAAGAATATAACAAGTGGGTGGAAAAAGACCACGTTGAAAAGGCGCCGATCTGGTGCAGCGTGGATATGCGCGACGGCAACCAGAGCCTTGTCATCCCGATGAGCCTTGAAGAAAAGCTTGAATACTACAAAGTGCTTTTGCAGGTCGGCTTTAAGGAGATCGAGGTCGGTTTCCCGGCGGCGAGCGAGACGGAATATGAGTTCCTCCGCACGCTGATTGACAACAACATGATTCCCGAGGACGTTACCGTGCAGGTGCTCACCCAGTGCCGCGAGCACATCATCCGTAAGACATTCGACGCGTGCAAGGGCGCACCGAGCGCGATTATCCACTTCTATAACTCGGTCAGCGTTGCACAGCGCGAGCAGGTGTTTAAGAAGTCCAAGGAAGAAATCAAGAAGATTGCCGTAGACGGCGCGAAGCTCGTCAAAAAGCTTGCGGCCGAATACGAAGGCAACTTCCGCTTTGAGTATTCTCCGGAGTCCTTTACGGGCACCGAACCGGAATACGCGCTCGAGGTCTGCAATGCGGTTCTCGACGTTCTGGAGCCGAGCGAGACGAACAATGTCATCATCAATCTGCCGGTCACGGTGGAAATGAGCATGCCGCACGTGTATGCTTCGCAGGTCGAGTACATGAGCGAGAACCTCAAGTACCGTGAATTCGTGACTTTGTCTCTGCACCCGCACAACGACCGCGGCACGGGCGTTGCGGACACCGAGCTGGCGCTCCTTGCCGGCGCAGACCGCGTAGAGGGTACGCTGTTCGGCAACGGTGAACGTACCGGCAATGTGGATATCATTACGCTTGCGATGAATATGTACTCCCACGGTGTTGACCCGAAGCTTGACTTCTCCGACATGCCGTACCTTGTGGACGAATATGAAAAATGCACGCGTATGCATGTGTACGAAAGAGCCCCGTATGCGGGCGCACTGGTGTTTGCGGCGTTTTCCGGCAGCCACCAGGATGCGATTGCAAAGGGCATGAAATACAGAGCGAAAAATAAGCTGCATCAGTGGAACGTACCGTACATTCCGATCGACCCGAAGGACATCGGCAGAACGTACGACGCAGACGTTATCCGCGTCAACTCCCAGTCCGGCAAGGGCGGCATCGGTTATCTGCTGGAGCAGACGTACGGCTATAACCTGCCGCCGAAAATGCGCGAGCACTTCAGCTATCTGTGCAAGGATATTTCCGACCACGAGCACAAGGAACTGAAGCCGGATGAAGTCCTGAATATCTTTGAAGAGAACTACCTCAATCTGACGAACGGTGTTACCGTGACGGATTTTGAGTTTATGCGCGACAAGGACAACGTGAAGATCGGCATCACGTTTGCGAAGGACGGCGAAGAGACCGAGATGGAAGCGGAGGGCAACGGCTCCCTCAACGCGATCAACAACGCGCTGCGTGCGTACACCGGTGCAGAGTACACCCTGCAGGTCTTTACCCAGCACAGTATGCAGGGGCAGGGCTCGCAGAGCGTGGCGGCTTCGTACATCGGCCTTGAAAAGGAAGACGGTTCGATGTTCTGGGGCGCAGGCACCGACACCGACGTTGTAAAGGCGAATACAAAGGCGCTGTTGAGCGCTTACAACAATATGATCAAAGGGGGAGACTAAAATGAAAATGACCATGACGCAGAAGATCCTTGCGGCGCACGCGGGTCTCCGTGAAGTTACCGCCGGTCAACTCATCAATGCAAAGCTGGATATCGTGCTCGGCAACGACATCACGACGCCGGTCGCAATCCATGAGTTTAAGAAAGCGGGCTTTACAGACGTTTTCGATAAGGACAGAGTGACGATCGTACTCGACCACTTTGTGCCGAACAAGGATATTAAGGCAGCGGAGCAGAGCAAGACGTGCCGCGAGTTTGCGTGCAGCCACTGCGTGAGCCACTTCTATGACGTGGGCAAGATGGGCATTGAGCATGCGCTTTTGCCGGAGCAGGGCATTGTGACCGCCGGCGACTGCATCATCGGCGCGGACAGCCACACCTGTACCTACGGTGCGCTGGGCGCGTTCTCCACAGGCGTTGGCTCTACGGATATGGCAGCCGGCATGGCAACGGGCATGGCGTGGTTTAAGGTTCCGTCCGCGATCAAATTTAACCTGACCGGCAAGCTGCCGGAAAATTGCAGCGGCAAAGACGTTATCCTCACAATTATCGGCATGATCGGCGTGGACGGCGCGCTGTATAAGAGCATGGAGTTCACCGGCGAGGGCGTGAAGAACCTCTCCATGGACGACCGCCTGTGCATCTGCAATATGGCGATTGAGGCCGGTGCGAAAAACGGTATTTTCCCGGTGGACGATATTACGCTTGCCTATTTACAGGACAGAAGCGAACGCGAGCCGGTTGTATACGAAGCAGACCCCGACGCGGAATACGAAAAGGTTATCGATATCGATCTCGCAAAGATTGTGCCGACCGTCGCCTGTCCGCATCTGCCGGAGAACACGCACCCGGCAAGCGAGCTGCACGATATTAAGGTCGACCAGGTTGTCATCGGCAGCTGCACGAACGGCAGAATGGAAGACATGGAAGCGGCGTACAGCATTTTGAACGGCAAGAAGATTGCGGACGGCATCCGCTGCATCATCATTCCGGGCACGATGCAGATCTACCGCGAATGCGTGGAGCGCGGCTACGTGACGGCATTTATCGATGCGGGCGCTGTTGTTTCTACCCCGACATGCGGTCCGTGCCTCGGCGGCTATATGGGCATTCTGGCAGCGGGCGAACGCTGCATCGCCACAACGAACCGCAACTTCGTCGGCCGCATGGGCCATGTGGACAGCGAAGTGTACCTGGCTTCTCCGCACACGGCGGCAGCCAGCGCGCTGACCGGCTACATCACCGAATATAAGGAGGCGTAAGCATGAACACACAGGGCAAGGTTTTCAAATATCCCGATAACGTCGATACGGATGTTATCATTCCCGCACGTTACCTCAACACCCCGAACGCACAGGAGCTTGCGCTCCACTGCATGGAGGATATTGACAAGGCGTTCGTAAAGAAGGTCGAAAAGGGCGACGTCATTGTGGCGGGCTGGAACTTCGGCTGCGGCTCTTCCCGTGAGCACGCACCGCTCGTCATTAAAACCTGCGGCACGGGTTGCGTCATTGCAAAGAGCTTTGCGCGTATTTTCTACCGCAACGCCATCAATATCGGCCTGCCGATTCTCGAGTGCGAGGAAGCGGCGGACGAGATCAACGCAAACGACGAAGTTTCGGTCGATTTTGATACCGGCATCATCACCGACATCACGACCGGCAAGACGTATAAGGCACAGCCGTTCCCGCCGTTCATTCAGAACATCATCAAAGCAGGCGGCTTGCTGAAGTCCCTCAAGGAGGCGGAAAACAAATGACGAAGAACATCGCGGTGATCCGCGGCGACGGCATCGGCCCGGAGATCGTAAACGAAGCACTCCGCGTGCTGGATAAAATTGCAGAGCTGTACGGACACACCTTTCATTATACAGACGTCGATATGGGCGGCTGTGCCATCGATAAGTGGGGCGACCCGCTGCCGCAGGAAATGCTCGATAAGTGCGTAGCTTCCGACAGTGTGCTGCTCGGCGCCGTAGGCGGCGACAAGTGGAACGACGTGCCGGGCCCGAAGCGCCCGGAAAAGGGTCTGCTGCGCCTGCGCGCGGGTATGGGTGTTTACAGCAACAACCGCCCGGCGAAGATCTGGCCGCAGCTCTCTGACGCTTCTCCGCTGAAAAAATCTATTGTCGAAAAGGGCATCGATTTCATCATCGTGCGCGAGCTCATCGGCGGCATCTATTTTGGCGAGCATAAGACCGATGATGCAGACGGCCAGCCGGTCGCGACGGACATTATGAAGTACAGTGAAGCGGAGATCGAGCGCATCGGCCGCATCGGATTTGAGACGGCAAGAAAGCGCAATCACCGTTTGTGCTCCGTAGAAAAGAGCAATGTGCTCGACACGAGCCGCCTTTGGAAGAAGGTCATGCACCGCTTGGCGGAAGAATACACCGACGTGGAGCTGACCGATATGCTCGTCGATAACTGCGCGATGCAGATCGTGAAGAACCCGGCACAGTTCGATGTCATCGTGACGGAGAACATGTTCGGTGACATTCTTTCCGACGAAGCTTCCATGATCACCGGCTCCATCGGCATGATCCCGTCCTCGAGCCTCGGTGCGACGAGCTGCGGCCTGTACGAGCCGATCCACGGCTCTGCACCGGACATTGCGGGTCAGGACCTTGCAAACCCGATCGGCACCATTCTTTCCGCCGCCATGATGCTGCGTTACAGCTTCGATATGGCGAAGGAAGCCGATGCGGTGGAGCATGCGGTTTCCAAGTACCTTGACGCGGGTTACCGTACTGCCGACATTATGGAAGACGGCATGACGAAGGTCGGCTGCAAAAAGTGCGGCGACCTCATCCTTGAATACTTAACGAAGGAGTAATTGAATGCAGCTTACAGGTGCAGATATCCTCATCAGAACTTTAATTGAACAGGGCTGCGACACCGTTTTCGGTTATCCGGGCGGGCAGATCCTGAACGTTTACGACAGTCTTTATAAATACCAGAATGAAATTCGCCACATGCTGACGGCGCACGAGCAGGGCGCTGCCCACGCGGCGGACGGCTACGCAAGAGCGACCGGTAAGGTGGGCGTGGTGATGTCCACCTCCGGCCCGGGCGCAACGAACCTTGTGACCGGTATTGCGACGGCGTACCTCGATTCCATCCCGCTTGTCGCGATTTGCGGCAACGTGCCCACGACACAGATCGGCACGGACAGCTTCCAGGAGATCGACATTACGGGCGTGACGCTGCCCATTACGAAGCACAACTACTTTGTCGGCTCCGTGGAGAATCTGGCGGACACCATCCGCGAGGCGTTTGCGCTTGCGCAGTCCGGCAGACCGGGCCCGGTGCTCATCGATGTGCCGAAGGACGTGCAGACAGCGGTCTGCGACTACGAGCCGCAGGCACCCGTACAGCCCGAAGAACGCCACGCGGCGAAGGACGTGCGCATCAAAGAAGCCGCGGCGCTCATCAACGCCTCGAAGCGTCCGTTCATTTACTTCGGCGGCGGTCTCATCACATCGGAAGCGCAGGAAGAAATGCTGGCGCTCGCCGAGAAGATTGACGCGCCGATCGGCTGCTCTTTGATGGGTCTTTCCGGCATTCCGACTGACCACCCGCGTTTTCTCGGTATGCAGGGCATGCACGGTCACTACGCTTCCTCCATGGCGATGCACGACGCCGACCTCATCATTTCGCTCGGCGTGCGCTTTAACGACCGCGTGACGGGCAACCGCGAGAAGTTTGCGAAGCTTGCGCAGATCATCCATATTGACGTGGACGGCTCCGAGCTCTCGAAAACCGTGAACTCCGCCTGCGGCCTGCGCGGCGACGTGAAGCTGACGCTGCAAAAGCTCATTCCGCTCGTCAACGCAGAGCAGAAGCCCGACTGGGAAAAGGCTGTGAAGGCCTTAAAAGAAACCGAAAACGATTATCTCGATATTCGCCCGGGCCTTACGCCTCGCAATGCGATCATGACGCTGAACAAGCACCTCGGCGAGAATACCGCCGTTGCAACGGACGTCGGCCAGCACCAGATGTGGGCGGCGCAGAACGTGAACTTTAAAAAGCCGCGCCGCTTCATTTCCAGCGGCGGCCTCGGCACCATGGGCTTCGGCCTCGGTGCGGCCATCGGTGCGGCGGTCGGCACAGGCGAGCGCAGCGTGCTCGTCACGGGCGACGGCAGTTTCGGCATGTGTCTCAACGAACTCACCACTGCCGTAACCTACAACGTGCCGGTTGTTATCCTTCTGATGAATAACGGCGTGCTCGGCATGGTGCGTCAGTGGCAGACGCTGTTCTTTAATAAGCACTATTCCAACACGATTCTCGACCGCAAGACTGACTTTGTGGCGCTTGCGCGCGCGTTCGGCGCGGACGGCGAGGCTGTTGATACCGTGGCGGCGCTCGACAAGGCGTTTGAGCACGCGTTCAGCTGCGACGGCCCGTATGTCATCGATTGCAGGATCGATAAGGACGAATTCGTCCTGCCCATGCTCCCGCCGGGCGGCAGCATGGATGATATTATCATGAAGGTGGGTGAATGAGATGAATCGATATACCGTAGCGGTTCTGGTCAATAACCAGTTCGGCGTGCTGAACCGTGTGACGAGCATGTTCAGAAGACGTCAGTTCAACATCATTTCTCTGACCGTCAGCGAAACGGAATCGAACGCGCTTTCCCGCATCACCGTCACGTTTGAGGGCGGCGAGACGCAGAAGCAGCAGCTCGTGAACCAGCTTTATAAGCTGCCGGACGTTTGCTCCATTAAAGAGTTTACCCCGGACACCTCCGTCAGCTGCGAGCTGATGCTCATTAAGCTGAAAAACGATTCCAAAACGCGCAGTGACATCCTTGCCGCGGCGGACGCGTTCGGCGCGAAGACCATGGATTACTCCAAGGATTCCCTGATGCTTTGCCTGACCTCCGAATCGCGAAAAATCGATGAATTCGTCGATTTGATGCGCGACTACGAGATCCTTGAGATCTGCCGCACCGGCAATGTTTCCCTTGAAAAGGGCAGCACGACGATCCGTCAGGCCATCAATTTCTAATTTAGTTTGTCCATTTAAATTAACATACCAATTCATGCACAGAAAGAGGTAATTTATCATGGCAAGAATTTTTTATCAGCAGGATTGCGATCTGCAGAAGCTCGCAGGCAAGACCGTTGCCATCATCGGCTACGGCTCGCAGGGTCACGCACATGCACTGAACCTGAAGGACAGCGGCGTTGACGTTATCGTCGGTCTGTATGAAGGCTCCAAGAGCTGGGCAAAGGCCGAGGCACAGGGCCTCAAGGTCATGACAAGCGCCGAGGCTGCAAAGGCTGCGGACATCATCATGATTCTCATCAACGATGAAAAGCAGGCTGCACTGTACAAAGAGAGCATTGAGCCGAACCTGACCGAGGGCAAGACCCTGGCATTTGCACACGGCTTTAACATTCACTTCGGCTGCATCAAGCCGCCGAAGAACGTCAATGTCATCATGATCGCGCCGAAGGGCCCGGGTCACACGGTCAGAAGCGAGTATCAGGCAGGCAAGGGCGTACCGTGCCTCATCGCGGTCGAGCAGGATGCAACGGGCGACGCTTGGGACATCGGCCTCGCATATGCACTCGGTATCGGCGGCGCAAGAGCAGGCGTTTTGGAGACCACGTTCCGTACCGAGACCGAGACCGACCTCTTCGGCGAGCAGGCAGTTCTCTGCGGCGGCGTTTGCGCTCTGATGCAGGCCGGCTTCGAGACGCTGGTTGAGGCAGGCTACGACCCGAGAAACGCGTATTTTGAGTGCATCCACGAGATGAAGCTCATCGTTGACCTCATCTACCAGAGCGGCTTTGCCGGCATGAGATACTCCATCTCCAACACGGCAGAGTACGGCGATTACATCACCGGCCCGAAGATCATCACCGAGGAGACGAAGAAGACCATGAAGAAGATCCTGAAGGACATTCAGGACGGCACCTTCGCAAAGGACTTCCTGCTCGACATGTCTTCCGCAGGCGGCCAGGTACACTTCAACGCAATGCGCAAGCTGGCTTCCGAGCATCCGAGCGAGGCTGTGGGCGCGGATATCCGCAAGCTGTACAGCTGGAGCGACGAGGATAAGCTCATCAACAACTGATTTGAACGGAATCTGTTTTAAGGGGATAGCCATAGGGGAGTTTTCCTCTATGGCTTAAACCCTATTTACACACGGCGCGTTTTTCCATGTGGGACGCCGCGCCACAGCCAAAATTTCACGGATCGAGGAAATAAAATGAAAAGTGATTCTCTGAAAATCGGTACGCAGAACGCGCCGCACCGTGCGCTGTACCATGCTCTGGGCCTCACGGAGGAGGAGATCGAACGTCCGCTCGTCGGCATCGTCAGCTCCTATAACGAGATTGTCCCGGGCCACATGAATATCGATAAGATTGTGGACGCCGTAAAGATCGGCGTTGCGATGGCAGGCGGCACGCCGATTGTCTTCCCGGCGATCGCGGTATGCGACGGCATTGCAATGGGCCACACCGGCATGAAGTATTCGCTCGTCACGCGCGACCTCATTGCGGATTCCACCGAAGCCATGGCATTGGCACACGGCTTTGATGCGCTCGTCATGGTGCCGAACTGCGACAAGAACGTGCCGGGCCTTTTGATGGCGGCGGCGCGCCTTAACGTGCCGACGGTGTTTGTCAGCGGCGGCCCGATGCTTGCGGGCCACGTAGACGGTGCAAAAACGAGCTTCTCCTCCATTTCGGAGGCGGTGGGCGAATTCAACGCCGGTAAGATTACCGAAGAAAAGCTGCGCGAATATGAGTGCAAGACCTGCCCGACATGCGGCTCCTGCTCCGGCATGTACACCGCAAACTCCATGAACTGCCTGACTGAAGCCCTCGGCATGGGTCTGCGCGGCAACGGCACCATCCCAGCGGTATATTCCGCACGTATCGAGCTTGCAAAGCACGCAGGCATGGCAGTCATGGATATGCTGAGAAAGAATATTCGCCCGCGTGACATCATGACGAAGGACGCCATTATGAACGCTCTTACGGTCGATATGGCACTCGGCTGCTCCACGAACAGTATGCTGCATCTGCCGGCCATCGCGCACGAGTGCGGCATCGAGATCAACCTCGACATCGCAAACCGGATCAGCGAAAAGACCCCGAACCTGTGCCATCTGGCACCGGCGGGCAGAACGTACGTTGAAGAGCTTGACGAAGCGGGCGGCGTGTACGCTGTGATGAACGAGCTGAGCAAAAAGGGTCTGCTGCACACGAACTGCATAACCGTGACCGGCAAGACCGTCGGCGAGAACATCAAGAATTGCGTAAACCTGAACCACAACGTTATCCGTCCCATCGAGAATCCGTACAGTCAGACCGGCGGCATCGCCGTGCTGCGCGGTAATCTTGCGCCGGAGGGCAGCGTTGTAAAGCGCTCTGCCGTTCTGCCGGAGATGCTTGTGCATGAAGGCCCGGCACGCGTGTTTGAGAGCGAGGAGGACGCACAGGCGGCCATCAACGCGGGCAAGATCGTACCGGGCGACGTCGTTGTCATCCGCTATGAGGGCCCGAAGGGCGGCCCCGGTATGCGCGAGATGCTGAACCCGACCTCTGCTATCATGGGCATGGGTCTCGGCAACAGCGTGGCGCTCATCACGGACGGCCGTTTCAGCGGCGCAACGCGCGGCGCGTGCGTCGGCCATGTTTCCCCGGAAGCGGCTTCCGGCGGCCCCATCGGCGTTGTGGAGGAAGGCGACATCATCAGCATCAATATTCCGGAGAACAAAATTGAGCTGAAGGTGGACGAGGCTGTCCTCAATGAACGCATGAAGAACTTTGTGCCGAAGAAGAAAGAGCTTTCCGGCTACCTGAAGCGCTATGCGGCGCTGGTCTCCAGCGGTGCTTCGGGGGCGATTTTGAACTGATGGGTAGTTTACAGGAGTTGAGCATCCGCCTTTCCACGCTGGCGGTGTTCAGAGAATTACAGGAAGATGCGGTTATAAATAGTCTGCGTAAGTATCTCGCAGAGCCGTCCCCGGCGCTGTATGCGTCGTTCGTCTCTGCGCTGTACCGCGCAAACGGCGGCATACTCGGCGCGTATGTGCGCGAAATCTGCGAAAACAGCGAGAACGTCTACGTGCAGGCCGTGGGCAAAAAGGAAGAGATCCCCGCTTACCTGCGCGAGGCCGTTTTGGAAGAGCTTAAAACGCTGCAGATGACGGCGGAGCTCACGCCGGAAACGCTGCGCAGCGCGATGGAGTATAGGGGCTTTTTACCCGGCTTTGTCAGCGAAGCGCCGGACATTAAAGCGTGCTATACAGAGCGCACCGAGAACATCGGCAAGTACGGCTACGGCATTTACGCCAAAAACCGTATGTTCTACCTTGGCGAGAATGCCGAGATCGTGCCGGTCAGCAACCCGGACAAGACGGAGCTTTCCGACCTTGTGGATTACGCCCGCGAGCGCCAGATCATCATCGATAACACAAAGGCGCTGCTTGAGGGCAAGCCCGCGGCGAACATTTTGCTGACGGGCGACGCCGGTACGGGTAAATCGTCTACGGTGAAAGCCGTCGTCAATGCGCTGTGGCGCGAGGGTTTGCGTATCATCGAGGTGCGCAAGGATCAGTTACAGTCGATTCCGAAAATTCTCGATGAGCTTTCTGCGAACCCGCTGAAGTTTATTCTGTTCATCGACGACCTTTCGTTCCTCAAGGACGACGATAATTTCAATGCGCTGAAAGCGGTGCTGGAGGGCTCCGTTACGGCGAAGTCGCAGAACGTGGCAATCTACGCGACGAGTAATCGCCGCCATATCATCAAGGAGAAGTTCTCCGACCGTGAGGGCGATGACATTCACCGCAACGATACGATGCAGGAGCTTGCATCGCTTTCCGAGCGCTTCGGCATCCACGTGACGTTCAGCAAGCCGAACAAGGACACGTTCCTGCACATCGTGCGCCACCTTGCGGAGGAAAACGGCATCGATATGCCGACGCAGGAACTGGAGCTGCTCGCCGAGCGCTTTGCGCTGGAGCGTGGCAACCGCTCCGCGAGACTCGCCCGTCAGTTCATCGACGGACTGCTTTCCAAGGCGGAATAAAAACCTTATACAGCAGACTGTTTTTGAAGCGGCACCTTTGCTGCTGAAACACGAAATGAAAAATGCTCCCGGTTTTTAGCTGGTTGCTCATAAAAAAGTGAATCCGACCTATGGCTGCAATCAAAGGTCGGATTCTTTTTTTATGTTAGGGCTGGAATATCCATGGCTTCCTCTGACGCGGGAGGCTTGGATGCGGTGCAAAATCGCACATTACCGCACTACACCGAATGGTGTATAGAAGTTGCGCCCTTACTGTTTGACAAATTGGAATTGATTTTCCTTTTTATTTCTTAGTATCAATCCAAATGAAAACTCTCTCGTCAGTTCTTTCAGTAACAACACCTCCGTTTGCTATTGCCACAGCTTGAGATGCTATATTATCTAAAAGAATGGTTACTAACACTTTATCTATTCCCATTTCTTTCGCTTCATTAAGCAATAATCTCAGCAGTTCTTTTCCATATCCTTTTCCACGAAACGCTGGTGCAATTCCGTACCCGATATTTCCTCCTGCTTTTCTCAGTGCCTCAGTCAAAAAATGTCTGACAGAACCAAATCCAACCGGAATACCATCAGCATATAGCCAAAAAGTTGTAGAAGGCACTTTCCAACCATCTACAATCCCTTCTTGCTCAGAATCCCTCTGTTTTACAATCAGCCATTCTTTATACTCATCAAATGTTAATCCGTTGGCTTTGTTAATTAATCCATTTTCTTCAGCAGGGATCTCTTGCAGCATTGTGTAAATATCTAAGCCATCATCAACTGACAATCTTTTTAATTCCAACATTATTTTCAATTCTCCTTAATCAAATAAACTCAAGTTTATCAGTCTGTTTAATCATATCATATGGCTTCAATGTACGGCAAGAACAATCCCGGCAGACATTACTGCCGGGACTGATGCTGTTTTATGGACATCTACATTTATGCCGGGAGCGTTTTTGTGTATACAGGTAAATTCGATTTTACAAATTGCTGTGGCGGCGGTTTGTGCCCGTTTGCAGGGTACTGCCGAGGCTGGTGATGCAAAGGAGTGTTGCGATGAGGAACACGCCGGGAATGACGATAATCCACCACGCGTTTGTGAGCAGAGCCTTTTTGCCGACAGAAACGCGTTACGCTTCGTATTCGCCGCGAATGTCTTCTTCCGGGGCGGGAATGGGGTAGTCGCCCGTAAAGCATCCCGTGCAGATGCCGAGACCGTTCACCATTTCCGGCAGACGCTCTAAACGTAAATAGCCGAGCGTATCTGCGCCGATCTCCTTGCAGATCTCGTCGACCGTGTGATTATAGGCGATAAGCTGGTGGCGCTCCGGCACATCGATGCCGAAGTAACACGGCCACAGGAACGGGGGCGAGCTGATGCGCATGTGCACCTCTTTTGCGCCGGCGTCTTTCAGCATGTTCACAATCTGGTCGCTCGTCGTGCCGCGCACGATGGAGTCATCGATGAGGATGACGCGCTTATCCTTGACAACCTCGCGCAGGACATTTAATTTAACGCGCACGCTGGATTCGCGGCTGCTCTGCTTCGGTTTGATGAATGTGCGGCCGACGTAGTTGTTTTTCACGAATGCCATGCCGTAGGGGATACCGGATTCCATGGCGTAGCCCTGTGCTGCCGCGTTGCCGGATTCCGGCACGCCGACGACGATGTCCGCATCCACGGGGGAATCTTTCGCGAGGAAACGGCCGGCAAGCAGACGTGCGGAATACACGTTGATGCCGTCAATGCGGCTGTCCGGGCGGGCGAAATAAATGTACTCAAAAATGCAGCGCCCCTGCTTTTCGGCGGGGAGGCAGTGCGATTTGTCGGAGAGAATGCCGTTCGGCGTGATGGTGACAATCTCGCCCGGCTCTACGTCGCGGACGAATTCCGCGCCCACGGCGTCAAGCGCACAGGTCTCGCTGGAGAGGAAATACGTGTTGTCGCGCTTGCCGATACATAGGGGCTTGAAGCCATAGGGATCGCGCGCGCCGATCAGCTTGCGGGGGGACATGACCGCGAGGGCATAGGCACCCTCAATTTTATCCATCGTGCGGCTGACGGCCTCCTGCACGTTTTTCGTCTGTACGCGCTCGCGTGCGATGTAGTAGGCGATCGTCTCGGAATCGATGGTTGTTTGGAAAATAGCGCCGCTGTACTTTAGTTTTTCGCGGAGGTCAACGGCATTTGTCAGGTTGCCGTTGTGCGCTACGGCCAGCGTGCCCTTGATATAGTGGATGATGAGCGGCTGCGCGTTTTCGCGGTTGCTCGCGCCGGCGGTGGAGTAGCGCACATGGCCCACGCCGATATTGCCGTGCAGGCGATTGAGACGCTCCTCGTCGAATACCTCGTTTACAAGGCCCATGTCCTTGTAGTAATCTACCTTGCCTTTGGGGCCCTCGGTGTCGCTGACGGCGATGCCGCAGCTTTCCTGTCCGCGGTGCTGCAAGGCGAATAATCCGTAATAAATGGAAGAAGAAATGTTGTGTCCGTCAAAATCGTATGCGCCGAAAACACCGCATTCCTCGCCGGGCTTGTCCGTTTCAAATGGTGTTCGATCGTAGTTCATAGAAGTCCCCCGTTCCTCCGCAAACCGCGGTATTCTGCTGTTTGTGTTCAGTTTATCTGCCGAAAATACACAGGCGGCAAACGCCGTGAAAACGTTTCCCACTTAACAGAATTATTATAATCGGATTTTTGTGAAATTGCAATTCTAAGTTTTAAAAACTGCAAATATGTGTAGAGGATGACAAAATCCTTTGACAAACGGCGCGCAAAATCGTTGAAACAAAAAACAAAATGCGGTATAATAGCAAGCGAAAGAAACGACGAGCCCGAACAGTCCGGGGGACTGTTCAGCCGTAAGAAGCCCTATCAAGGTTTTTTTTAAACGGCGGTCAGAAACGGCCGTTAGAAAGAGCTATGACACATTTTTACATGTAAGATTAAAAATGAAAACAGAAAGGATCTCGCTATGCATATCGTTATTTTGGACGGCGGCTCTACAAACCCCGGCGACGTCTCGTGGGCGCCGCTCAGGGCGCTCGGCAGCGTCACCGTGTATGACTCCACTAAGCCCGAAGAAATCGTAGAGCGCGCGAAGGACGCCGAAGCTGTCATCTTGAACCGCAATGTTATAAGCCGCGAAATCATGCAGAAATTGCCGAAGCTTCGCTTTATCGGCCTTCTTGCAACGGGGTATAATACTGTCGATGTCAAAGCCGCAGGAGAACTGGGCATCACCGTGTGTAATGTGCCGCTTTATTGCGTGGAGACCGTCGCGCAGCAGGCGTTTGCGCTGCTTTTGGAGCTGTGCAATCACACCGAAAAAATAAGCGCCGCCACCCGCGGCGGCGACTGGGATAAGGCCAGAACGATGAGCCACAGCACGCATCCGCTGTTTGAGCTGTACGGCAAAACGCTCGGCATCGTCGGCTTCGGACATATCGGGCAGACCGTCTCAAAGCTCGGCGCGGCGCTCGGCATGAAAATTCTCGTATACAGCCGCACGAAACGGGAGCTGCCCGAGCGTTATCAGTGGGCGGAGCTCGACGCGCTTTTCAAAAATGCCGATGTCGTCTCGCTGCATTGCCCGCTCACGGACGAGACCCGCGGGCTTGTGAATGCGGAGCGCCTTAACCTGATGAAGCCCACTGCGTTCCTTATCAATACGGCGCGCGGCGCAGTTGTGGACGAAGCTGCCCTTGCCGAGGCGCTGAATAGTGGCCGCATCGCCGGAGCAGGGCTTGACGTCCTTGTGCACGAGCCGCCGAAAAAGGATGACCCGCTGCTCACCGCCCAAAACTGTATCGTCACGCCGCACATCGCGTGGGCGTCCCGAGACGCGCGCGTCCGTCTCATTAAGACTGTCGCCGAGAACCTGAAAGCGTTCCAGAACGGCACGCCGCAGAACGTCGTTTCGTGATTTTACCGCTCTTTTCGCTTTTTACGGAGACTTCAAAAGCCTTCTGTAAAAAGTAATGAAGAAAAGAGAAAAAATAATACAGAAAAGAGCAAAAGGCGAGAAATGAATCTCGCCTTTTGCTCTCTTTTGGGGAGGAGTTGTATTGAAAAGTCGCGGTAACGTTTACCGCAGAGCTCGTTGTCATTTGTTATGTCTCTATTATAGCGACTGAAATATCGATTGTCAACGGTTTCTGAAACAATCTCCCTTTTGCTATTGTCGCACAAATCAAAATAAAAATTTGTGTATATTTTGCACATATAAATTGACCGCGTTTTTCCACATAAGCCGTTTGAAATCGTATCTCACCCTTAAATTACCCGCATGTTCTCTGCTTTATGCATGAAAAAGAGAATTTTGTGTTTGACGGAGGTTTTTCCATGATAAAGAAAAATGATTTGTTTGAAGCGGAGATCACCGCCATGACCGCCGAGGGCAGCGGCATCTGCCGCGCAGATGGCATGGCCGTGTTCGTGCCCGGTACCGCCGTGGGCGACCGCTGCGTCGTGCGCGTCGTAAAAGTCCTCAAAAAGTACGCATTCGGGCGGCTCGAGGAGCTGCTTACGCCGTCGCCCGATCGCACCACACCGGATTGCTCCATTGCAGGCCCGTGCGGCGGCTGCGTTTACCGCCACATCACGTATGAAGCGGAGCTGAAGATCAAAACGCAGCGTGTCCGCGACGCCTTGGAGCGCATCGGCGGCTTTGAAAATATCCCCATGGAGCCGATCCTCGGCGCGCCGTCCCGCACGCGCTACCGCAACAAATGCCAGCTGCCCATCGGACTTTCCAAAAACGGCGAAATGCAGATGGGCTTTTACGCCGTGAATTCCCACCGTATCATCGACACGCACACCTGCCTTTTGCAGCCCGAGGTATTTGATCGCGCGGCGGAAGCGTTCCGCGCGTGGCAAAAACTGAGCGGGGAGAGCATCTACGATGAAGCGGCGCACAGCGGCGTTCTGCGCCACCTTTACATGCGCTGTGGCGAAAAGAGCGGTGAGGTGCTCGTGTGCATCGTCGCGAACGGCGCAAAGCTGCACGGGGAAGACTTGCTCGTCAAAATGCTGCGCGAGGCTGTGCCGGAAATTACCGGCATTGTGTTAAACATCAACTGCGAGCGCACAAATGTCGTTTTGGGTCGCGAGCTGCGCACGCTGTGGGGCAAATCCACGATTCGCGATACGCTCTGCAGGCTGGAGTTTGAAATTTCGCCCCACGCGTTTTATCAGGTGAACCGCACGCAGGCGGAGGCGCTTTACAACAAGGCCGCAGAGTACGCCGGGCTTACAGGTGCGGAAACGCTGCTTGACCTCTACTGCGGCACCGGCACCATCGGGCTTTCCATGGCGAGCCGCGTGAAGAAGCTCATCGGCGCGGAGATTATCCCCTCCGCTGTTGAAAATGCCCGCAAAAACGCCGCGCACAACCATGTCACGAACGCCGAATTCCTTTGCGGTGACGCCAAAGACGCCGCGCGCATCCTCTACGAGCGCGGCGAGCGCCCCGACGTCATCGTCATCGACCCCCCGCGCAAGGGCTGCGATGCCGCCGTTATCACGACCATCGCCGCCATGCGCCCCACGCGCGTCGTCTATGTCTCCTGCGACCCCGCCACCCTCGCCCGCGATTTAAAGCAGTTTACTGCCGAGGACTATAATATTGAGGCCGTCACCCCCGTCGATATGTTCCCTAGTACCGCGCATGTGGAGACGGTAGTCCTTTTGAGTAGGGAAAAAGTCAATGGATATGTCGATGTTGATTTGGATGCAGAGAAGATTCAAGGTAAATCAGGGAGTGCTACATATAAAGAAATTTAAGATTATGTATTGCGTAAATATGGTTTTAAAGTACATTCCGGATCTATTGGTCAAATCAAAACAAAGGCAGGTCTTGATAAACGTGAAAATTATAATATTGGATCCGGCGATGGACAAAAAGTATCTTGCCCACAGGAGAAGGAAGATGCCATCATGGATGCGTTTGGACATTTCAATATGATTTGATAAAAATTTGTTTACTAAGCATAGAGAGGGCTTGGTAATAAATGAATCTAATTTGGAAGATACAGATAAAAGCAGGATGAAGCAGGCATAAGGACGAAGAGAGGCTTTTTATAAAATGAAAATGGAAAATTATGTAGAAAACATATATTCTTTAGGTGAGACTGTAACGGGACAGACACAGGCTATGTCACAGGCCGTACAGAAAACACTGGAAAATAATGGCGGGGTAGGTATAATGACAGGATCTTATGACCAAAACCTGTCTATTTTG
>OLSE01000169.1_pt1 | contig 93201 bp, 94 predicted proteins | sample 1673191 | NCBI WGS metagenome assembly OLSE01 (sample SAMEA3136764, study PRJEB25190) | human gut metagenome | biome: human gut; feature: human-associated habitat; material: faeces | place: Austria | collected 2013
ATAAGGTATTCAAGGCAGGGTTAAGACGTAAGATGCGAAAAGCAGCCATGGACAGAAACTATCTCGCGTCAGTCCTTGCGGGGAGCGGGCTTTCGTAATCTTGCCCTGCCTGCTCACCTCCTCCAGGCACTTCCACTACATTATGACCTGCTCGGTGCCACCGCTCCTTTTCACTATGACGTTAACCTCCCCTCCTTGACACCATGCTTTTGTCTACATTCTACGCAAACGGCAACTTTTATAACCAGTGTAAAAATAACGTGCCGCAATAGTCATACCTATTAATGGTAAAAAGCTGTCACAATTCATAAAAAACCTTAATATACGCCACCCTAAACATAACCAGCGTTAATGTAAGGTTTTTGTGTGGACTGGCTTCTTGATGTTTTTGCAACCTGGCTCTACGGCTTAAAAGTAATCGCGATAACGTTAGCGGTCATCATGTTCATCAGCGGGCTGGACGATTTTTTTATTGATGTCGTCTACTGGGTACGCCGCATTAAACGCAAGTTGAGTGTTTATCGCCGCTACCCGCGAATGAGTTACCGCGAACTGTATAAACCAGATGAAAAACCGTTAGCGATTATGGTTCCGGCGTGGAATGAAACGGGCGTCATCGGCAATATGGCCGAGCTGGCGGCGACCACGCTCGACTACGAAAACTATCATATCTTTGTTGGCACCTACCCCAACGACCCCGATACTCAACGTGATGTTGACGAAGTGTGCGCTCGCTTTCCGAACGTGCATAAGGTAGTCTGCGCGCGTCCTGGTCCCACCAGCAAAGCCGACTGTCTGAACAACGTGCTGGACGCCATCACCCAGTTTGAACGTAGCGCCAATTTCGCTTTTGCTGGTTTTATTCTGCATGACGCCGAAGATGTGATTTCACCGATGGAATTGCGTCTGTTCAACTATCTGGTCGAGCGTAAAGATCTGATTCAGATCCCGGTGTATCCGTTCGAACGCGAATGGACGCACTTCACCAGCATGACTTACATTGATGAGTTTTCAGAGCTGCATGGCAAAGATGTTCCGGTGCGTGAAGCCCTCGCCGGACAAGTGCCCAGCGCAGGCGTCGGCACCTGTTTCAGCCGCCGCGCCGTGACCGCTCTGTTAGCTGACGGTGACGGTATTGCTTTCGACGTGCAGAGTCTGACTGAAGATTACGACATTGGTTTCCGCCTGAAAGAGAAAGGTATGACGGAAATTTTTGTCCGTTTTCCGGTGGTGGACGAAGCCAAAGAACGCGAGCAGCGCAAATTTTTACAGCACGCACGGACGTCAAACATGATCTGCGTGCGCGAATATTTCCCCGATACCTTTTCGACTGCAGTTCGACAAAAATCTCGCTGGATCATCGGCATTGTTTTCCAGGGCTTTAAAACCCACAAATGGACCTCCAGCCTGACGCTGAACTACTTTCTCTGGCGCGACCGCAAAGGGGCAATCAGTAACTTTGTCAGCTTCCTCGCGATGCTGGTGATGCTCCAGCTTTTGCTGTTGCTGGCGTATGAAAGTTTGTGGCCCAATGCCTGGCATTTCCTTTCTATTTTTAGCGGCAGCGCATGGTTAATGACCCTGCTGTGGCTAAACTTTGGCTTGATGGTTAACCGCATCGTGCAGCGGGTGATTTTCGTCACTGGCTACTACGGTCTGACGCAGGGGCTGCTATCTGTCCTGCGTCTTTTCTGGGGCAACCTGATTAACTTCATGGCCAACTGGCGCGCGCTAAAACAGGTACTTCAACACGGCGATCCACGTCGCGTCGCGTGGGATAAAACAACGCATGACTTCCCCAGCGTGACTGGCGATACCCGCTCGTTGCGCCCGTTAGGCCAAATTCTGCTGGAAAATCAGGTCATCACTGAAGAACAACTCGATACAGCACTGCGTAATCGCGTCGAAGGTCTACGCCTGGGCGGTTCAATGCTGATGCAGGGGCTGATTAGCGCCGAGCAGCTGGCACAGGCGCTGGCAGAGCAAAACGGCGTGGCGTGGGAATCCATCGATGCCTGGCAGATCCCGTCCTCGCTGATTGCCGAAATGCCAGCCTCCGTAGCGCTGCATTATGCAGTACTGCCGCTGCGTCTGGAAAATGATGAGTTAATTGTCGGCAGTGAAGATGGTATTGACCCGGTTTCGCTGGCGGCCCTGACGCGTAAAGTCGGACGCAAAGTGCGTTACGTCATTGTTCTGCGGGGACAAATTGTCACGGGGTTACGTCACTGGTATGCACGCCGACGCGGTCACGATCCGCGGGCAATGTTGTACAATGCGGTTCAGCATCAGTGGCTCACGGAACAGCAGACCGGTGAAATCTGGCGGCAATATGTGCCGCATCAGTTCCTGTTCGCCGAAATACTGACCACGCTCGGTCATATTAATCGTTCAGCAATTAACGTGTTGTTATTGCGCCATGAACGCAGTTCTCTGCCGCTCGGCAAGTTTTTGGTCACCGAAGGCGTTATCAGCCAGGAAACGTTGGATCGCGTCCTGACAATTCAACGCGAATTACAAGTTTCGATGCAATCACTATTACTCAAAGCAGGTTTAAACACAGAACAGGTTGCGCAACTGGAGTCCGAAAATGAAGGAGAATAACCTTAATCGCGTCATCGGATGGTCTGGTTTACTGCTGACGTCTTTATTGAGTACCAGCGCACTCGCAGACAATATCGGCACCAGCGCAGAAGAGCTGGGGCTGAGCGATTATCGCCATTTTGTTATTTATCCCCGTCTCGATAAGGCGCTGAAGGCACAGAAAAATAACGACGAAGCAACCGCCATCCGCGAATTTGAATATATACACCAGCAGGTGCCGGATAATATTCCGCTGACTTTATACCTTGCGGAAGCCTATCGCCATTTTGGTCATGATGACCGGGCGCGGCTGTTGCTTGAGGATCAACTGAAACGTCACCCAGGAGATGCCCGACTTGAGCGCAGTCTGGCGGCTATTCCGGTTGAAGTGAAAAGCGTTACGACTGTTGAAGAACTGCTTGCCCAGCAAAAAGCGTGCGACGCTGCGCCGACCCTGCGTTGTCGCAGTGAAGTCGGGCAGAATGCCCTGCGGCTGGCACAATTACCTGTCGCCAGAGCGCAACTGAACGATGCGACGTTTGCTGCATCGCCAGAAGGAAAAACGCTGCGAACCGATCTGCTGCAACGGGCAATCTACCTGAAACAATGGTCCCAGGCAGATACGCTATACAATGAAGCACGCCAGCAGAACACATTAAGCGCGGCAGAACGCCGTCAGTGGTTTGACGTGCTTCTTGCCGGGCAGCTGGACGATCGGATCCTGGCACTGCAATCACAGGGGATCTTCACCGATCCTCAGTCATATATTACTTACGCGACCGCGCTGGCTTATCGTGGCGAAAAAGCACGCCTCCAGCATTATCTCAATGAAAATAAGCCGCTGTTTACCACGGACGCACAAGAGAAAAGTTGGCTCTATCTGTTATCTAAATACAGCGCCAACCCCGTTCAGGCATTGGCGAATTATACGGTGCAGTTTGCCGATAACCGCCAGTATGTTGTTGGCGCGACGCTACCGGTGCTGTTAAAAGAAGGTCAGTACGACGCAGCGCAAAAACTGCTCGCCACCCTCCCCGCCAATGAAATGCTTGAGGAGCGTTATGCTGTCAGCGTGGCGACCCGTAACAAGGCTGAATCTCTGCGTCTGGCACGATTGCTGTATCAGCAAGAACCGGCAAATCTTACCCGCCTGGATCAACTGACCTGGCAACTGATGCAGAACGAGCAGTCACGCGAAGCTGCCGATTTATTGCTGCAACGCTATCCTTTCCAGGGCGATGCGCGTGTCAGCCAGACTTTAATGGCGCGACTGGCGTCTCTGCTGGAAAGTCATCCTTACCTGGCAACGCCGGCGAAGGTGGCGATTTTATCGAAACCCTTACCGCTGGCGGAGCAACGTCAGTGGCAAAGTCAGTTGCCGGGTATTGCAGATAATTGCCCGGCAATAGTTCGCTTGCTGGGCGATATGTCGCCTTCCTACGATGCTTCCGCCTGGAACCGTCTGGCAAAGTGTTATCGGGACACGCTACCCGGTGTGGCGCTGTATGCATGGCTTCAGGCCGAACAACGACAACCGAACGCCTGGCAACATCGTGCGGTAGCCTATCAGGCGTATCAGGTTGAGGACTACGCCACCGCACTGGCGGCCTGGCAGAAAATCAGTCTTCACGACATGAGCAATGAGGATCTGCTTGCTGCTGCCAATACCGCCCAGGCGGCAGGAAATGGTGCAGCTCGCGATCGCTGGCTACAACAGGCAGAACAACGTGGACTGGGAAACAATGCCCTCTACTGGTGGCTGCATGCGCAACGTTACATTCCTGGTCAGCCGGAACTCGCACTGAGCGATCTCACGCGCTCAATCAATATTGCGCCTTCTGCCAACGCTTACGTTGCGCGGGCGACAATTTATCGCCAACGTCATAATGTCCCGGCGGCGGTGAGTGATTTGCGCGCCGCGCTGGAACTGGAACCGAATAATAGCAACATCCAGGCAGCGCTTGGTTACGCCTTGTGGGATAGCGGTGATATCGCACAGTCGCGGGAAATGCTCGAACAGGCGCATAAAGGGCTTCCGGACGATCCGGCACTGATCCGACAACTGGCCTACGTGAACCAGCGTCTGGATGACATGCCTGCGACGCAGCACTACGCCCGGCTGGTGATTGATGACATTGATAATCAGGCGCTGATAACCCCACTGACCCCAGAGCAAAATCAGCAACGCTTCAATTTCCGCCGTTTGCATGAGGAGGTCGGTCGCCGCTGGACGTTCAGTTTCGATTCTTCTATCGGCTTGCGTTCCGGGGCAATGAGCACCGCTAACAATAATGTCGGCGGCGCAGCGCCAGGGAAAAGCTATCGTAGCTACGGGCAACTGGAAGCCGAGTACCGCATCGGACGCAATATGCTGCTGGAAGGCGACCTGCTCTCAGTTTATAGCCGCGTCTTTGCCGATACCGGAGAAAACGGGGTGATGATGCCGGTGAAAAATCCGATGTCCGGCACCGGTCTGCGCTGGAAGCCGCTGCGCGATCAGATCTTTTTCCTCGCCGTCGAACAGCAGTTGCCGCTGAACGGCCAAAATGGCGCATCCGATACCATGCTGCGCGCCAGCGCCTCATTCTTTAATGGCGGCAAATACAGCGACGAATGGCACCCGAACGGTTCAGGCTGGTTTGCCCAAAACCTGTACCTCGATGCGGCGCAATATATCCGCCAGGATATTCAGGCGTGGACGGCAGATTATCGCGTCAGCTGGCATCAGAAGGTAGCTAACGGACAGACTATTGAGCCTTACGCTCACGTTCAGGACAACGGCTATCGTGATAAAGGCACTCAGGGCGCGCAGCTTGGCGGAGTCGGGGTCCGCTGGAATATCTGGACCGGCGAGACGCACTACGACGCCTGGCCGCACAAAGTCAGTCTCGGCGTCGAGTATCAACATACCTTTAAGGCGATTAATCAACGTAACGGAGAGCGCAACAACGCGTTTCTCACCATTGGAGTGCACTGGTAAATGCGTAAGTTCATTTTCGTATTGCTGACACTGCTTTTGGTCAGCCCTTTTTCCTTTGCGATGAAAGGTATTATCTGGCAACCACAAAACCGAGATAGTCAGGTTACCGATACCCAGTGGCAGGGGCTGATGAGTCAGTTACGTTTGCAAGGCTTCGATACCCTGGTTTTGCAATGGACCCGTTACGGCGATGCATTCACCCAGCCAGAACAGCGCGCGTTATTGTTTAAGCGTGCCGCAGCTGCGCAACAGGCTGGCCTGAAGCTGATTGTCGGGCTGAACGCCGATCCGGAATTTTTTATGCACCAGAAACAGTCGTCCGCAGCGCTGGAAAGCTATCTTAATCGCCTGCTGGCTGCCGATCTCCAGCAAGCCAGATTATGGAGCGCCGCGCCTGGCGTAACGCCGGATGGCTGGTACATCAGCGCGGAAATTGACGACCTGAACTGGCGCAGCGAAGCTGCCCGTCAGCCTTTGCTAACATGGTTAAACAACGCGCAGCGGCTGATTAGCGATGTTTCAGCAAAACCGGTTTATATCAGTAGTTTTTTCGCCGGAAACATGTCGCCCGATGGCTATCGCCAACTGCTGGAACACGTTAAAGCAACCGGCGTTAATGTTTGGGTACAGGATGGCAGCGGCGTGGATAAACTGACCGCTGAACAGCGTGAACGTTATCTACAGGCCAGCGCCGATTGCCAAAGTTCCGCCCCAGCAAGCGGCATTGTTTATGAACTGTTTGTCGCCGGCAAAGGCAAAACCTTTACAGCGAAACCGAAACCGGACGCAGAGATCGCCTCGCTGTTAGCGAAACGTTCCTCTTGCGGTAAAGACACTCTCTATTTCTCTCTGCGCTATTTGCCCGTCGCGCACGGCATTCTCGAGTATTAAATCTCCTCCAGGTAAGTCGGGTACGACCTGGCTTACCTCTTTCGCTCTCGTCAGAATTCCATCAAGATTAATTGCTAAAAAGCGTGCTAAAGAAAGAAGATCGTTATCGGCGAACGGGCCGATCACTCATGCAGGAAGCATAGATCCTTTGAGCGGAGTTTCTGATATCTGAGGAGTGCGAAATGCAATTGAGCAGCAGTGAACCTTGCGTGGTGATCCTGACCGAAAAAGAGGTAGAGGTAAGCGTCAATAACCATGCTACGTTTACCCTTCCGAAAAACTACCTGGCCGCCTTCGCGTGCAACAATAACGTCATTGAACTCTCAACGTTAAATCACGTATTAATCACCCACATCAACCGTAACATCATCAACGATTATCTGTTGTTTTTAAATAAGAACTTAACCTGTGTAAAGCCCTGGTCGCGGCTGGCAACCCCGGTTATTGCTTGTCATAGCCGTACACCGGAAGTGTTCCGGCTAGCCGCCAACCACAGCAAGCAGCAACCCAGCAAACCCTGCGAAGCGGAGTTGACGCGCGTATTGCTTTTTACCGTATTGTCTAACTTTCTTGAGCAATCGCGGTTTATTGCCCTACTGATGTATATCTTACGCAGCAGCGTCCGCGACAGCGTCTGCCGCATTATTCAAAGCGATATTCAGCATTACTGGAATCTGCGAATTGTCGCCAGTTCGCTATGTTTAAGCCCCAGCCTGCTCAAAAAGAAATTAAAAAACGAAAATACCAGCTATAGCCAGATTGTCACAGAGTGTCGTATGCGTTACGCCGTACAGATGTTATTGATGGATAACAAAAATATCACTCAGGTGGCGCAATTATGTGGCTATAGCAGCACGTCATACTTTATCTCTGTTTTTAAGGCGTTTTACGGCCTGACACCGTTGAATTATCTCGCCAAACAGCGACAAAAAGTGATGTGGTGAAGGGCAAAGCGGAAACGGATAAGACGGGCATAAATGAAGAAGAAATGGCGCGCCCTGCAGGATTCGAACCTGCGGCCCACGACTTAGAAGTTCCTAGAACGACATTTTAAGTCAACAACTTACCGCGCCATCTCTGCGCTCACACGTCCCACTACCTCAAAACATGTAAAGCCTTGCAAGCCATTGCGAGGCCTTATGTGTCTCAGTTTTGTCCCTCTTTTTTGTACTAAAAAACATAGTAATTGAGGATAAACCTCATGCTATTTTCGCTTATATGCCTCTAAAGGCATGGCACTTAAATAGATAAAAGCACCACAAAAGCATAAAAAAACCACACAGTAAAACCGCAATATGAAACAATAACAGATAATTAAACCAAAAACAGATAGCGCATTGTGATAATCATTCAATACTAAACAAAATATAAACAGTGGAGCAATATGTAATTGACTCATTAAGTTAGATATAAAAAATACATATTCAATCATTAAAACGATTGAATGGAGAACTTTTATGCGGGCGAAACTTCTGGGAATAGTCCTGACAACCCCTATTGCGATCAGCTCTTTTGCTTCTACCGAGACTTTATCGTTTACTCCTGACAACATAAATGCGGACATTAGTCTTGGAACTCTGAGCGGAAAAACAAAAGAGCGTGTTTATCTAGCCGAAGAAGGAGGCCGAAAAGTCAGTCAACTCGACTGGAAATTCAATAGCGCTGCAATTATTAAAGGTGCAATTAATTGGGATTTGATGCCCCAGATATCTATCGGGGCTGCTGGCTGGACAACTCTCGGCAGCCGAGGTGGCAATATGGTCGATCAGGACTGGATGGATTCCAGTAACCCCGGAACCTGGACGGATGAAAGTAGACACCCTGATACACAACTCAATTATGCCAACGAATTTGATCTGAATATCAAAGGCTGGCTCCTCAACGAACCCAATTACCGCCTGGGACTCATGGCCGGATATCAGGAAAGCCGTTATAGCTTTACAGCCAGAGGTGGTTCCTATATCTACAGTTCTGAGGAGGGATTCAGAGATGATATCGGCTCCTTCCCGAATGGAGAAAGGGCAATCGGCTACAAACAACGTTTTAAAATGCCCTACATTGGCTTGACTGGAAGTTATCGTTATGAAGATTTTGAACTCGGTGGCACATTTAAATACAGCGGCTGGGTGGAATCATCTGATAACGATGAACACTATGACCCGGGAAAAAGAATCACTTATCGCAGTAAGGTCAAAGACCAAAATTACTATTCTGTTGCAGTCAATGCAGGTTATTACGTCACACCTAACGCAAAAGTTTATGTTGAAGGCGCATGGAATCGGGTTACGAATAAAAAAGGTAATACTTCACTTTATGATCACAATAATAACACTTCAGACTACAGCAAAAATGGAGCAGGTATAGAAAACTATAACTTCATCACTACTGCTGGTCTTAAGTACACATTTTAAGAACGCCAACTAAAATTTCCCCGAGGTGAAAATCGCCCCGGGGAATAACTAGCCATTTCAATGTAACAATTAACCCTTAAAATAAACCCAGAAGGTTATTAACTAAATCACATAGAAAACCATCAATTATAGTATGTATAAAATAGGCGACAGCAACCCAATTACAAATTAATGGTTCCAGAATATCACATCAGAAAAAACGCTGTATAATATTATAATTAACATGTAGACAACTTGTAATAAACATTATCAGTCAATTGTTTTGTTTATTCCATCTGTGACGCCGATTATTTTCTCAAAATAATGAGATGGCGTGACACCATAATAATCTTTAAATGCACATATGAAATATGAAGTACTGTTATAGCCACATTTCTGGGCTACGACATTGATAGAATAAGAGTTTGAAGTTATGAGTTTTTTTGCATACCTCATCCTAGTATCTCTCAATATTTCAGTAAATGACGTTCCTTCATCCCTTAATCTTTTTTTTATTAAACTTTCACTCGTATAAATCAATTCCGCAATATCTTTTAAATGCCATTGCCGCTCAATATTAAAACTGATTATTCCAGTAATTTTACAGGTAAATGTATTTATATTTGTTAGTATAAAAGAATTTACACTTTCGCGTTTTTTGAACATGGCAAGTAAGGATATACATAGTCTTTCTTTTAACCAAAGGGAGTGTGAGTCTGCTATTTTAATCCCTTCAAACAGAGAAAAAACAAGCGATAATGGAGGTTCCTCTTCAGCAATATAGCCATTCTTATCAAGAGTAAATTTGCCAGGCAGCTCATTATTCACGTCGATAAAAAAGGATAAACATGTTTTCTTATCTATATCAACAATTCTTAGTTTAGAGGGGCATACTGGTAACTCCCTTCTAATTTTGTCGCTTACAATAAACAATGAATTTTTTTTGAACGAGATAACTCTCCTGTTTATAATTAAATCAAATGATTGACAGATGAAAACTACGGAGCAAACATAATCCATCTTGCACCTATCATAAAATTAAAACAAGTTGATAGCAGTCAAATAACAACCAATTAAATACACAATCATAATCAGGATGATGTGCATTTATATTTTTATACACAAAATTATAGTTTGCAAATTTTAATAAATTTCATTTAAGATTAAATTATTATATGTATATTGTTTTTTATTCTAACGTATTTCAAAGTTACATTTTTCAACGCTTACTATACTTTTTATTAACATAAACTCACTACAACGCACCTGAAACCTCTTGCTATATATATGTCAACCGTTTGAATTTAAAATAAAAAGAGTATCATTTTTACTTGCATTTCTTATCAAGTCACATTCAACAACAGTAAAAAAACATTATTAGAACCATTCAATTAACAAAAAAACCAACATCCAGCTTGCTTAATTTTTCTTTATTAAACGATATTGAAAATCAATTGATAAAATACATCTAAACAACCTTTTGGGGCGCAAAAGCATAACATCAAACAAATAACACACCGAAAAAACTCACAATTAATAACCTATGATATACATACTGTTTATTATGGTTGAATAAGCCACTCGATATCTGGTGCTACGGAAGTGTCCACACGGTTTAGCAGCACCCGATACTTTTTTCAGGCTTCCAGCAACGATCTTTCTTCCTCCGTTGCGATTTCCAGATCTACAGCATCCTGCAGTGGCGCAATATACTCACTGAATTCCTGGATGTAGAACTGTGTGGTGACGGTCTTCCAGCTATTCGGCTCCTGCTGTATTGAAGCATACCAGGCTATTTCAATATCGCTATGCTGCGGCAGCATTTAACCCCTTGTAATTCATTGCCATAATTGATTTAATTCACAAATAAAACTATAACATGGTGAAATTAATGAAAAAAAACACAGATGATGGGGCTAAAATTTACACACCACTTACCCTAAAGCTTTATGACTGGTGGGTTTTGGGAGTATCAAATCGGCTTGCATGGGGATGTCCTACAAAGGAACACCTTCTTCCACACTTTCTGGAACATTTAGGTAACAACCATCTGGATATTGGTGTTGGAACTGGGTTTTACCTTACTCACGTACCTGAGAGTAGTCTGATATCTTTAATGGATTTGAACGAAGCTAGCCTGAACGCGGCATCTACAAGGGCTGGGGAATCAAAAATTAAACATAAAATTAACCATGATGTTTTTGAACCTTATCCCGCGGCGTTACATGGTCAATTTGATTCCATTTCCATGTTTTACCTTCTTCACTGCCTGCCTGGAAATATATCTACAAAAAGCTGTGTAATACGCAATGCGGCGCAGGCCTTAACTGACGATGGAACTCTATACGGAGCCACAATTCTTGGCGATGGAGTTGTGCACAATAGCTTCGGTCAAAAACTGATGCGCATTTACAATCAGAAAGGCATCTTTTCAAACACAAAAGATTCCGAAGAAGGCTTAACACATATACTCTCAGAGCATTTCGAGAATGTTAAAACCAAGGTTCAAGGTACTGTAGTAATGTTTTCCGCTTCAGGGAAAAAATAGCATCCAACCGCAGCACGTTCTTGCATAAGGCGTGTCTGCGGTTTTTCAACTATTCAGATACATCACTCCCATCACATTCATTCCTCCGCATCATAGGCATATAGGCTATATCACCTTGATATTTTTCTTCTTCAGATAAAAACTGTTATCTATGTATACTTTTAAACCCAATCCGTGTAGAGTCTCTGCATAAGATAGTTTGCAGTTGCCACTTCAGCTTGCGCCATAAACCGCCTGATTTTTGCCGCCACCTGTTAGCATTCCTGTATACCTGAAACGACAATGTTTATCTACGAACTTTAAGAACACCCAGGATAAAAATTGTCAACTATATCATATATAACACATTACTAATTCGAGGCTATATGAACAGCATACTGATAATCACTTCTCTCCTTATCATATTCAGCATTTTTAGTCATGCCCTAATAAAATTAGGGATTGGCATATCCAATAACCCAGACAAAACCGATGTATAAGTCAACATATCCTGAATCAGACATACAATATCGCAATGAAAATCAATAATATTTTAAGGAATATCTTCATGAAATCAAAAGACACCCTAAAGTGGTTCCCTGCGCAGCTTCCTGAAGTAAGAATTATCCTAGGGGATGCTGTAGTGGAAGTAGCAAAACAGGGAAGACCTATCAATACCAGAACATTGCTTGATTACATTGAAGGAAACATAAAGAAAAAATCATGGCTGGATAACAAAGAATTATTACAAACAGCGATATCAGTTCTTAAAGACAACCAAAATTTAAATGGTAAAATGTAATATAATAAACTTACTTTTTTATCATTTTTCCACTTTAACAACATTTTGCTCCACTTTTCCACGATCAAACAACTTGAAATCTGGTTAAAATAACACGCAACACTATTCTTCTTCCTTGAGTCCGCCCGGAACTCGAAAAACAAACCGAGTTAAAGCCATTTTTCACAAAATCGATTTTGGGTCTCACCAAAATTACGGGGTTGCATACGCATTCGTTTATTTTCGAACGTGTACATACAAATATGCACAAAAATAATCAAAATTATTTTCTGAGATGCATTATGATATGAACACCAATTTCGTATAGAGTCTCACTATGTCTCGAATTTTTGCTTACTGTCGGATATCAACGCTGGATCAGACCATCGAAAATCAACGCCGGGAAATCGAAAGTGCAGGTTTTAAAATCAAACCTCAGCAAATAATCGAAGAACACATTAGCGGCTCAGCAGCAACCAGTGAGCGTCCTGGTTTTAACCGGTTGCTTGCTCGCCTGAAATGTGGTGATCAATTGATTGTGACAAAACTGGATCGCCTTGGTTGTAATGCAATGGATATCAGGAAAACAGTGGAACAACTGACCGAAACAGGTATCAGAGTGCATTGCTTAGCATTGGGGGGCATTGACCTGACCAGTCCAACAGGAAAAATGATGATGCACGTAATTTCAGCAGTCGCTGAATTTGAACGAGACCTTTTACTTGAACGCACTCATTCCGGGATAGTAAGAGCCCGCGGCGCAGGGAAACGTTTTGGTCGACCACCTGTGTTAAATGAAGAACAGAAACAGGTGGTATTCGAACGAATTAAGTCAGGTGTAAGTATAAGTGCCATTGCCCGGGAATTCAAAACCTCGCGGCAAACCATTTTAAGAGCCAAAGCAAAACTTCAGACACCTGACATATAAAAAATAATCTCGGTGTGAGATGCTTTACGTCTTCCAAGCCCCCTTCCTTGCCGTAAATGGAAAGATACATCTAATTATAGAATTTATATGTTTTACCCTACGGCAGTGCTGGCCATTCAATATCCTGTGCAGTTGACGTATCAACACGGTTCAGCAACACCCGATACTTTTTCCAGGCTTCCAGCAATGAGGTTTCTTCCTCCGTTGCGATTTCCAGATCTACAGCATCCTGAAGTGGCGCAATATGCTCACTGGCTACCTGCATCAGGCTGTTTTTTGTTTCTTCCGCCTCTCGGATCCGGAACAGTTTTTCTGCTTCTGCATCTTTCACCCAGGCTGTGCCGTTCCACTTCTGAAACTCCCCTTCCGGCGATAACCAGGTAACATTTTCCGGTAACGGACCGAGTTCAGAAATAAATAACGCGTCCCCTGACGCTACGTCATAAACCGTTTTACCCCGATGGTCTTCAACGAGATGCCACGATGCCTTATCACTGTTGAAAACAGCCACAAAGCCAGCAGGAATATCTGGTGGTGCAATATCGGTACTGTTTGCTGGCAGACCTGTATGAGGCGGAATATATGCGTCACCTTCACCAATAAATTCATTAGTTCCGGCCAGCAGATTATAAATTTTTATGGTCCGTGGTTGTTCACTCATTCTGAATGCCATTATGCAAGCCTCACAATATAGTTAAATGCGATGTTTTTGACGGTGTTTTCCGCGTTACCAGCAGCGTTAACGGTGATGGTGTGTCCATGTGAACCAATCGCAACGGAGTGCGTATGAGCACCAATACCGACAGTATGCGCGTGTGCACCTGCAGATGCTGCTGTGCCGGACAGTGAATGGCTATGATTACCATCTGTACTGGTATTCGCTAACCACCCCGTAGACATACCTACTGAGCCTTGTACACCCCAGGTATTTTGACCTGAGCTTGTATAACCATATTGATAAGTATCTTTAAAAACACTGGGGTTAAATCGACGGCCATCTCTATGGCTGTGATTACCAGCTGCATTCGTGCTGCCACTTAAACTATGGGTATGCGCACCAGTGTTATTCGTGGATTTAGTGCCGTAATCAAACGACGATGTGGTTTTCGTCCCCAAATCCGTACTGGATGCGCTGGCGCTGTGGGTATGCGATTTAATGCCGTCCTGTTCCTGAGACAATACGGCCCGACCACTGGCAGGTTTGCCCTTAATCGTCCAGCCACGCATATCAGGGATCACGCCTGACGGATAAGCGGCTGCAAGTTTCGGGTATGCAGATTTGTCAAAAGTCTGCCCCTGCATCAGGGCATAGCCAGACGGAACGGTATCTGATGGCCACGGGATTGGTGCGCCAGGCGGATAAAACTGCTCTGATGGCGTATAGAGTGAATAAACTGTACCGTCCGTTAACCCTTCCGGCTTATTAGCAGAATATGCTGGTGACGTATGAATCGTCACGCTGGCATTACTGGTATAATCCCATTGAATATTTACACCAGTCGCATAATTTCCGATTGCAACGTAAATATCGTAAGTATCACCAGATGTATTGACCCAGGCAAAATTTGTAAACCCTGTCGATGTGCGCTGCCATAAAGCACCAGTAATCCCCTTCGGATTACCATTACCTGCACGTAAAACAAGTTCAGATATACCTGCCTGTTGAGGTGACCCCACGTTAAATCCAGCGCCACCAATCAACGTAATTGAAACAACAGAACTCGCCTGTGGCATGGTTACCGTTGCTAATTTGAACCAACCAGCACCACCGCTGAATGACATTGTTGTTGAGTTAAGCGTACCAATATCTTTCGGCGTCAGTGTTATATCCGCTGAAAGCGCCTTACCATTCACCTTACGGGCAGAAGGTACCCGACCATTCGCATTGTCATTAGCTGCTTTCACTGCTTTCGGTGTCGCAGCAAGCGTTTCAGATGTGCTGTTGGTTGCACTACTGAGCTGGACAATTCCTTTTTGTGCTGTCGTAGCGTCCTGTGCGGTGTATTTCCCGTTAGCCAGGTCATACGCGGCCTTAACGGCTTTTGGCGTTGCCGCCTGTGACTCGGAAGTGCTGTTAGTCGCACTGCTGAGCTGAACTATCCCTTTCTGTGCTGTCGTTGCATCCTGTGCGGTGTATTTCCCGTTAGCCAGGTCATACGCGGCCTTAACGGCTTTTGGCGTTGCCGCCTGTGACTCGGAAGTGCTGTTGGTCGCACTGCTGAGCTGTACTATCCCCTTTTTCGTCGTGCTCGCATCCTCAAGCGCCACGGCGGATGCAATATCCTCTGCCCGTTTTGCTGCTGTCTCGGCGCGCGTTGCCGCGGATTCCGCCGTACTTTTGCTCTGTGCTGCCGCTGCCGCACTGCCAGCAGCCTCTGTCGCCTTCGTGGATGCCGTCGTGGCGCTGCCCCTCGCTGCTGACGCCTGTCTGGTCGCCTCATCTTTTGAAGCAGACGCAGATGATGCCGATGACGCCGCCGAACTGGCGGACGATGCGGCAGCCGTTTTTGAGGATTCTGCGCTGGTTTCCGACGCTTTCGCGTTCGTTTCGGATGTCTTCGCTGCGGAAGCAGACCTCGCTGCTGCGCTGGCCTGTTCAGTGGCTTCGCCAGCCTTCGTTGTGGCTGTTGAAGCGGATGATGCGGCGCTTTCTGCCGATTTTCCGGCGGCGGTGGCACTGACTGCTGCCTCCTCTGCCTTAATGGACGCCTCACGGGCCGATGATGCAGCTGCTGTCTCAGAGTCTGCCGCAGCTGAGGCGCTCTGTTCCGCTGCCGTTTCAGAAGACCTGGCATTCGTCTCGGACGTTTTTGCCGCCTTCACGGAATTTCCTGCCGCCGTTGCCGAGGAGGCTGCACTGCTGGCGCTTGTGGAGGCGTTCGTTTCTGATGATTTTGCCGCCTCTTTGGAGGCCGCCGCATCTCTGGCTGAAGTGGCGGCTTCTGACGCTTTCGTCGTCGCAGTGGATGCAGAAGTGGCTGCTGATTTTTGTGACGCTGCAGCATTCGTTTCTGACGTTTTCGCCGCACCGGCACTGGTGGCCGCCGCGCTTTTTGAGGACTCTGCAGCGGCAGCACTTTTTGATGCTTCAGTGGCCTTTGTTGATGCCGTTCCTGCGCTGGAAGACGCCTCCTGAGCCGAAGTCGCGGCCTGTCCGGCTGACGTGCTGGCTGCACGCGCTGAGCCTGCAGCATCAGTCGCATGGGTTGCCGCCTCACGGGCAGATGTGCCGGCATCACTGGCTGACTTCTTCGCGGCTGCCGTGTTCTGTGCCACCGCGGACGCGTTACGCGTCACCTCTTCCACCATCAGTTCAAAACGGCGCAGAGCCTCCGGACGGGCATCATCCTCCGTCATGGCACCGAGAAAATCATTCAGCGTACCGGGTCGGGAATCTTCATACACGGTGATGGTCCCGGCATGTGACGGCGGGAATCCTTCCACCAACAGAATAACGCTGTACTGACCGTACTCAACGTCCATGCTGTAACGCCCGGCTTCATCCGGATTTTCTGAGGCCAGCGTGTTCACCACCACCGTGGTGCTGTTACGTTTTGCTTTCAGCTGGATTGTGCAGTTCTGTACCGGTTTTCCTGTGCCGTCTTTCAGTACACCTGAAATCTTTACTGCCATATTCACCCCACAAAAAAGCCCGCCTGAACCGGCGGGCTGTCATAACACTGTGTTACCTGGCTAATCAGAACTTATAACCGACACCCACGATGAAACCGTCAGTGCGCCAGTCGCCACTGCCGGAGCCTTCATAAGCAATATCAATGGCCACGGATTCGGTCGGGTTAAACTGCACGCCAGCTCCCCACGCCAGAGACGTGTTGCTGTGGCGACCGTCATCACTTCCGGTCAGCACGTCGTGCGTTTTCCCCTTGTTGTCAGTTACGCGGAGATAATCCCCGGAGAAAGTCGACACACGGCTGTAAGCCACACCCGCCATCGCATACGCGCTGAACCATTCATTCACGCGCACAGACGGCCCCGCCATTACGCTGAACCAGCGGTTACGAACGGAATCTTCATGCCAGCGAGTATCGCTGTAATGGGTCAGCTGGCGATTCTTGTCTCCTGCATAGCTGAATGACGTCACCAGCCCCAGCGTATCCGTAAACTCATAACGGTATTTCACGTTAATCCCGTTCAGATCATCACTGCCGGGAACGTTGGTCCGGGCATGAAGATACCCCGCGCTCAGCGTGGACTGATGTTCAGACGCCCATGCAGGCGCACCGGATACGGCCAGACAAATGGCTGCGGACAAAATGGCGGCACAAACTTTACGCATAATTACCTCTCGCTTTTCTGCAATAAAAAAGGCGTCATTCCTGACGCCATTTATTGGGGTTATAAATATTTCAACGAATACTGATGCCGGAAGCCGCTTTTTTGGTCACAATCACCGTACAGTCGGTGATATTGCCTGCCCCCTGATTGCCTTTCTGGAAAATCTTAAACTCCAGAGTGACGCTACCACCACCACTAGGCATATCAATAACTGCACTGTAACTACCGGGAATGGCCCCTTTAGTTTCTCTGGATGCGATTAATACGCCGTTTTTGCGAACTTCAAAACCATAACCCGTGTATCGCGTGCCTCCTGGGTTATTTCCGCTCCCCGGATCGTCATACGCTATACCGTTAAAAATAATGGGCGGAATAATAATCTGGCGGTCAAAGTTATGATCATCGCTGATGGTGACTGTAACCGTACCGTTTGGTGTTTCCGTGTTACCCCACGTACCGACTTTTTTCGGGAAGGCTTTTGATACAGCTTTAACGAAATCCCCTCTGACCTGGGTCGCCTCCAGCATGCCCTTAATCGTACAGTTTTCATTTACCGTGACATTGTTGAGCGTTCCTGAGTTCGCATTCACACTACCACTGATATCCGCATTTTTAGCGGTCAGCTTTCCGTCTGATGTCAGGGAAAATACCGGAGGACTGCCACCGCTGGTAATGGTGGGGGCTGTCAGGCGCTTCAGGAACACGTCGTTCATGAATATCTGGTTGCCCTGCGCCACAAACATCGGCGTTTCATTCCCGTTTGCCGGGTCAATAAACGCGATACGATTGGCGGCAACCAGAAACTGGCTCAGCTTGCCTTCCTCCGTGTCCTCCATGCTGAGGCCAATACCCGCGACATAATGTTTGCCGTCTTTGGTCTGCTCAATTTTGACGCCCCACATAGCATTCCATTTATCGTTAGCGTCCTTCCACTCTTTCGAAAACTCATCCAGTCTGCTGGCGTTATCCTCCGTCAGGTCGACTTTTTCCAGCAGCTCTTTACCGAGATGGGATTCGGTTATCTTGCCTTTGAAAAAATCCAGGTAACCTTCCGCATCATCGCTCGCCCGACCGACGGCCTCCACGAATGCCGATTTGCCAACGGTGTTCACACTGCGGATATAAAAGTAATAATCATGGCCCGGTTTGATATTGATACTGGCGGCTATCCAGTACAGCCCCGTGCCAAGGTAGCGGGCTGTGGTTTCAACCTGCCTGATATCGGTAATCCGCGTTTCCGAGAACCAGAACTCAAACTGTACCGTCGGATCATAAACCGCAAGATGCGGCGTGGCGGTTATCTGAAAATAGCCCGGCGTCAGCTCAATCCGCGACGGCGCTGCCGGGGCGGCAATCCGGAACGATACCGACGCCGGATCGCCCTGCTGTCCCCGGGCATTTACCGCCCGGACCGTCAGCGTGTAACGCCCCAGCGCCAGTTGCCTGAAGCGGTAAGTGGTTTCCGTCGTCCGGGCCGTGCTGACCAGCCGCTCACTGCCGTCATCGGCGGCCACGGTCAGGCGAAGCATAAAGCTCACGCCCTTCACCACCTTCGGCGTATCCCAGCGCGCCAGCACCTGGTATTCCCCGCTGTCTGCGGTGACTTCGGCGGTCAGGTGCTGCACCGCTGGCGGCGTGACACCATTCACCGTGCCGCTCTGGTCGCCGTCAAAGTGCGCCCCGTTATCCACGATGGCTTCTTTTTCCGGTACATGCTGCACGGCGGTGATGGCATACGTGCCGTCGTCGTTCTCACGGATACTCACGCAGCGGAACAGGCGCTGGCGCAGCGTCGGCAGCTTCAGCCCCCACACGCTGTATTCAGCAACGCCGTCAGGAACACGGCTCACTTTCACCTTCACGCCGTCGGTGACGGACTGAACCTCCACGCTGACCGGATTGCCACTTCCGTCAACCAGGCTTATCAGCGTGGTACCGGAGGATGGCAGCGTGATTTCACGGTCGAGCGTCAGCGTCCGGGTCTGGCTGTTTACCGCCAGCACGCGACCACCGGTGCTGATACCGGCATAGTCATCATCGCAGATTTCAATGACATCGCCCGGTACATGGCGAAGCCCTTCAGCACCCACGCTGAAGTCCACGGTCTGCGTTTCCAGCAGTTCCGTTTTAATCAGCCACAGCCCGGCGCGGTGCGCCTGCCCCCGGCTGGTACAGCCAAAGGCATCCATCTTCGTGACGTTACGACCGTAACGGGCAATGGCCTGCGCATCTTCAACAAGCTCTGTCGCCGTCTCCCAGCCGTTATCCGGGTCAATCCAGTTCACCTCAACGGCATTATGGCGGTCCTTCAGGGCGCTGAAACTGTAGCGGAACGGCGCGCCATCATCCGGCATCACCACATTACTGCGGTTATAGGTCCACACCTTATCTGATGGTCGGTCCTGCACGAACGTCAGCGTCTGCCCGTTCCATACCGGCATACAGCGCATCGCCGAGCAGAAATCACTGAGCACATCCCACGCCTTACGCTGCGTGGTCAGCCAGGCATTACAGGTGATGCGCGGCTCCGTGCCGCCAAAACCGTCCGGCACTGACTGGTCGCAGTACTGGCCGATGACATACAGCGCCCATTTATCCACATCCGCCGCACCAAGACGTTTCCCCATGCCGTAGCGCGGATGGGTCAGCATATCCCACAGACACCAGGCCATGTTGTTGCTGTATGCCGGTTTAAACGTTCCGTCCCAGATACCGCTGTATTGCCGCGTCTGCGGGTTATAGTTCGACGGCACCTGCAGAATGCGCCCGCGCAGATGATAATTACGGCTCACCTGCTGGCTGCCGAACTGCTCCGAATCCACCTGCACGCCGACCAGTGCCGTGTTCGGGTAGCCCTGTTTCACATCGATGATTTCGGTGTATGACGACCAGAGCGTTTTGTTCTGCAGCTGGTCTGTGGTGCTGTCCGGCGTCATCCTGCGCATCCGGATATTAAACGGGCGCGGCGGCAGGCTACCCACCACCACCGAGGCCAGATACTGCGAGGTGGTTTTGCCCTTAATGGTGATGTCTTTTTCCGTCACCCAGCCACCGTTACGTTGTATCTGAACCAGCAGACGGACTTCCGACGGATTCCTGTCACCCTTTGAGGTGGTTTCCACCAGTGCCTGTACACCGAAGGTAAAGCGCAGACGGTCGATGTTTGCAGACGTAATGGTGCGGGTGATCGGCGTGTCATATTTCACTTCCGTACCCAGCACCGTCTCGGAGCCGGAGGATTCAAACCCCTCCGGCGGTGTCTGCTCCTGCTCACCGGCACGGAACACCACCGTGACACCGGAGATGTTGGTATTCCCCTCAGTGTCCAGCACCGGCGTACTGTTCAGCAGCACGCTTTTTAATCCATCCACCGGACCTTCAACCGGCCCTTCGCTGATGGCATCGATCACACTCAGCAACTGCGTGGACTTCAGGTTGTCCTTCGCTTCGCGCGGGGTATGCCCCTTACTGCTTCCTTTACCCATTCCTCACGCTCCATAAATGACAAAACCGCCCGCAGGCGGTTTCACATAAAACATTTTGCATCAGCGACCAATCACCACAACCTGACCACCGTCCCCTTCGTCTGCCGTGCTGATCTCCTGAGAAACCACGCGTGACCCCACGCGCATTTCCCCGTACAGAACAGGCAGAACATTGCCCTGGGCAACCATGTTATCCAGTGAGGAGAAATAGGTGTTCTGCTTACCGTTATCCGTTGTCTGTGTACGGGGAGTTCTGGCTTTCGGTGCCAGCATCTGCGCCACACCACCGAGCACCATACTGGCACCGAGAGAAAACAGGATGCCGGTCATACCACCGGCCCCAATGGCTGCCCCCCATGCTGCAAGGGTGGCTCCGGCGGTAAAGAATGATCCGGCAATGGCGGCAGCCCCCAGGACAATCTGGAATACGCCACCTGACTTGGCCCCGGCGACTCTGGGAACAATATGAATCACAGCGCCATCAGGCAGAGTCTCATGTAACTGCGCCGTTAACCCGGACGTGCTGACGTCCCGCCCGGCAATCCGTACCTGATACCAGCCGTCGCTCAGTTTCTGACGAAACGCCGGGAGCTGTGTGGCCAGTGCCCGGATGGCTTCAGCCCCCGTTTTCACACGAAGGTCGATGCGGCGACCAAATCGTTGTAAATCCCCGTAAAGGCAGATGCGCGCCATGCCCGGTGACGCCAGAGGGAGTGTGTGCGTCGCTGCCATTTGTCGGTGTACCTCTCTCGTTTGCTCAGTTGTTCAGGAATATGGTGCAGCAGCTCGCCGTCGCCGCAGTAAATTGCGGCGTGATTCGGCACCGATGAACCAAAACAGCACAGCAGCACATCGCCCGGCTGTGCCGCTGACAACGGCACCTGATACAGCCCCGTCGCCTCCAGATTATCCAGATAGAGATTCTGGCCGTTACGCCACCAGTCATCCTCACGATGAAAGTCCGGCATCTCAATCCCCGCCAGATGATAAGCATCCCGGAACAGTGTGTAACAGTCCGTCACACCGTGCTCAAAGCGCCGCCCGGTGAGATGCGGCACACAGCGGAACTTATGAATCGTCCCCCGGCAGACCAGCCACCACGGCAAATCACTCTGCACCTGCAGCCGCCGGTCGGCCTCACTCAGCCAGGGCAGACCACCGGGGTGGCTGTGGACCAGCGCCACAATCTCACCCTGCATTTCTGCCTGCAGCCAGTCTTCCGGCGACATACGGAAATACGCCTCCGGCTCACCGGAGATATTCACGCAGGGGAAATATCTTTCCCCCTCCGGCGTGCTTACCACGAAGCCGCACGACTCCGCTGGCGCACATCGCCGGGCGTGCGCCAGAATCGCTGATTCTGTCTGTGTCATGGGATTTACTGCGAAAGTTTGTTAATGGAAAGGAAGCCGCCAAAGTTGCCGACGTTATTGCGGAACTTACAACCGCTCAGGCATTTGCTGCATTTATCCTTCGTGATATCGGACGTTGGCTGGTCATATTCATCCGCGACAGCCGGACCGCTATAACCGCACTCGTCACCGCGATAGGTCCAGGTGCAGGTGTTGGCCAGCATGATACGTCCCGGAAAAACAGCGCCATCCGTTTCCGTCGGCGTGGACAGTACAAAGGAGGCACTCACCGCGCTCAGTTCGCTGCACTGCTCAATGCGCCAGCGGCTGATCACCTCCTGCTCCGGATCGGCATAACTGTTTCCGTTGACGAAGTTCACCGCATCCAGAAAACGGGCGTAAACCTTACGCCGGACCACCGTTCCGCCGACCAGACTCTGCATATCTTCCGCCATCCCGGTGACCATACCGTACAGGTTAGAAACCGTCAGCGTGGGGCGCGTACTGGTGCCTTTGCCATTCAGTTCAAAACCGCTCCCCTGAATGGGATACGGCTGATACTGTCGCCCCTGCCAGGTGACCGGCTCACCTTTTTCGTTCTGCTCATTACAGAAAAAATAACGTTCTCCACCGACCTCTGTCAGGTCGATTTCCCAGAGCACCACGCTGGCCGACTGCTCCGCACGGGTGCATTCATTCAGTGTTTCCTGCCGGATATCCTGCATCAGTTCACCACCTGTTCAAACTCTGCGCTGAACTCAACACGCAGCATACTGACCCGCGACGACCATTTTGCGCAGGTCACCTTTATCTGCCGCCACTCATAAGGCGGCGTCCACAGAAAGGATTTCCAGCCCCCGTGCTCTTCCAGAAACGACTCCAGTACCGTGGCCTCCTCACGGGGGACAGAAAGCGTCACGCTGTACGTTTTCAGGTTGGCATTCAGCCCGGCAGGCGCTCGCTGAGAATAGCCATCACCAAAGCGCACCTTTCTTACAGAAGGGACCGAAGCCACATCCATACCGGGTTTCACTTTCCAGCGGAAGGTCTTCATCGTCCACCTCCGGAGAACAGGCCACCATCACGCATCTGTGTCTGAATTTCATCACGGGCACCCTTGCGGGCCATGTCATACACCGCCTTCAGAGCAGCCGGACCTATCTGCCCGTTCGTGCCGTCGTTGTTAATCACCACATGGTTATTCTGCTCAAACGTCCCGGACGCCTGCGACCGGCTGTCTGCCATGCTGCCCGGTGTACCGACATAACCGCCGGTGGCATAGCCGCGCATCAGCCGGTAAAGATTCCCCACGCCAATCCGGCTGGTTGCCTCCTTCGTGAAGACAAACTCACCACGGTGAACAATCCCCGCTGGCTCATATTTGCCGCCGGTTCCCGTAAATCCTCCGGTTGCAAAATGGAATTTCGCCGCAGCGGCCTGAATGGCTGTACCGCCTGACGCGGATGCGCCGCCACCAACAGCCCCGCCAATGGCGCTGCCGATACTCCCGACAATCCCCACCATTGCCTGCTTAAGCAGAATTTCTGTCATCATGGACAGCACGGAACGGGTGAAGCTGCGCCAGTTCTGCTCACTGCCGGTCAGCATCGCTGCCATATTCTGTGCAATACCATCAAAGGTCTGCGTGGCTGCACTTTTTACCTGCGACATACTGTCCGTGGCGCTCTCTTCCCACTCACTCCAGCCGGACTTCAGGCCTGCCATCCAGCTCCCGCGAAGCTGGTCTTCAGCCGCCCAGGTCTTTTTCTGCTCTGACATGACGTTATTCAGCGCCAGCGGATTATCGCCATACTGTTCCTTCAGGCGCTGTTCCGTGGCTTCCCGTTCTGCCTGCCGGTCAGTCAGCCCCCGGCTTTTCGCATCAATGGCGGCCCGTTTTGCCCGTTGCTGCTGTGCGAATTTATCCGCCTGCTGCGCCAGCGCGTTCAGGCGCTCCTGATACGTAACCTTGTCGCCAAGTGCAGCCAGCTGGCGTTTGTACTCCAGCGTCTCATCTTTATGCGCCAGCAGGGATTTCTCCTGTGCGGATAGCTGGCGACGTTGTGCCGCCTCCTCCAGTACCGCGAACTGACTTTCTGCCTTCCACAAATCCCGGCGCTGCTGGCTGATTTTCTCATTTGCTCCGGCATGCTTCTCCAGCGTCCGGAGTTCTGCCTGAAGCGTCAGCAGGGCAGCATGAGCACTGTCTTCCTGACGATCGCCCGCAGACACCTTCACGCCGGACTGTTTCGGCTTTTTCAGCGTCGCTTCATAATCCTTTTTCGCCGCCGCCATCAGCGTGTTGTAATCCGCCTGCAGGATTTTCCCGTCTTTCAGTGCCTTGTTCAGTTCTTCCTGACGGGCGGTATATTTCTCCAGCGGCGTCTGCAGCCGTTCGTAAGCCTTCTGCGCCTCTTCGGTATATTTCAGCCGTGACGCTTCGGTATCGCTCTGCTGCTGCGCATTTTTGTCCTGTTGAGTCTGCTGCTCAGCCTTCTTTCGGGCGGCTTCAAGCGCAAGACGGGCCTTTTCACGATCATCCCAGTAACGCGCCCGCGCTTCATCGTTAACAAAATAATCATCCTTGCGCAGATTCCAGATGTCGTCTGCTTTCTTAAACGCAGCCTCTGCCTTAATCAGCATCTCCTGCGCGGTATCAGGACGACCAATATCCAGCACCGCATCCCACATGGATTTGAAGGCCCGCGCAGTCCTGTCTGCCCAGGTCTCCAGCGTGCCCATGTTCTCTTTCAGGCGGCGGGTCTGGTCATCAAACCCTTTCGTTGCGGCCTCGTTCGCCGCCTGCAATGCCCCGGCTTCATCGCCGGAACGCTGCAACTGAGCAACATACGCAATCTGCTCCGCCGTCACGTTATGGAACTGGCGTGCCATCGCCGTCAGCCCCGACGTCGGGTCTGTGGTCAGCTTCCCGAAGGCTTCAGCGACCTTGTCCACCTCCACGCCGGATGCAGAGGAGAAACGCGCCACACTCTGGCTGATGGACGCAATCTGAGCCTCACCGCTTACCCCCGCCTTAACCAGTGCGCTGAGTGACTCGCTGGTCTGGTTAAACGTCAGCCCTGCCGCCTGCCCGGCTCTGGACAGGACCAGCATACGATCTGCCGTCAGCCCCGACTGATTGCCGGAAAGGACCAGCGTTTTGTTGAAATCGGACAAGGTTGAGTTGCCCTGATACCAGGCATACGCCAGCGCACCGGTCGCCACCGCCAGCGAGGTGGCCCCCACCATCGGCAGGGTGATCGCACCGGCAAGCCCCCTGAACATGGGGATCATCCCGCCGAAGGAGTCCTTAACCTGACCACCCTGTTGCAGCAGGATCAGCCACGGACTTTGCCCGCCTGCAAGCTGCGTGGCCACGTCGGTGAACTGTGCAGGCAGCATACGCATGGCGGCTTTATACTGCCCGACGGAAATCCCCGCTTTCTGTGCAGCCAGCGCCTGTCGGCTCAGCGACTGTTCAACGACTGCCGCTGTTTTTTTCGCATCACTTTCCGTACCGGAAAAATGACGCCTGACTCTGGCCATCTGCTCGTCAAATCTGGCCGCATCCAGACTCAAATCAACGACCAGATCGCCTACCGGTTCAGCCATACCGGACTCCTCCTGCGATCCCTTCTGATACTGTCATCAGCATTACGTCATCCTCCGTCATGTCCGCCACATCCGGGGAAGTAGGGATAACTTCATTCCCGTCCGGGCCAAAGCGGACACCTCCGGCAAGCCCTGCCGCTTTCTGCATCAGCACATCATCTTCAGGCTCTTCGTCAGCCTCGCGCCGGTTCAGCAGACTGAAATCCAGCGGATGCATATCCGGATCGCTGAAAAACAGGCTGAGCACGGTGTACGTCAGCCCGGAAAAGTGCATATCCAGCAGAACATCATGAAAATAATGGGTACTGTAAAAGCGGTGCCAGTCGGCATACTCCGTGGATGACATCCCGGCAAGCATGGCACGCCAGTCGGGTCGCCCCATCTCACGCGCCAGTTTCAGGGCAAAACTCAGCTCACCGTCGAACACTTTCCCGCAGAAACAGGCTCTGCGGGCCCGGCGACCTCTGTCTGTTCAGGGGCATTATTCACAACAAACTCATACATACCGGACAGCCGGTACACCACGTTTTCAGCATGAGAAATTGCCTCCGTGGGCCAGGTGGTAAGCACTTCCTGCTCAATCTGTTTAACGGCTTCATTCATGGAAGGCAGCTTTGTCTTCTTCGGATGGTTATGCCACAGGGACATCGCCACCAGAAACGCGCCGGTTCTGATGGCGTCTTCCACAGTAAACTTCCGGTTGCTGTCTGACTCCGCCTGTTCTGCCTGCCGTTTCATCAGGGCGAGATGCTCAATTCGCTGCAGGGCTGACAGTTCAGAAAGCGTGACGGTCACACCGTTATGTTCAAATGATTCGGTTTTCAGGAACATCGCTGACTCCCCGGATTAACTGGCGGTGACGGTGATTTCTGCAACCGCAGCAAGTTCACCATTACCGGATACGACCGGAATGTTGACCTTGCCTGCAGCAACACCTTTCACGGTGATGGTCATACCACTGACCGACACGGTGGCTTTTGTTTTATCCGCAGACACCGCACGGAAGCTCTTGTCGGTTGCGCCTTCCGGCTGGAATGCCACGGTCAGCGTGGTGCTCTGCCCTTTCACCACCGAGGTGCTGGCAGGCGTCACAGTCATGCCGGTTGTCGCCGTCACCGTGCTGCGATCTTCTGCCATCGACGGACGGCCCACGTTGGTGACTTTCACCGTGCGGGTGATCACTTCCTTCGCCGTCACCGCCTTACCGATACTGCTGACCCAGCCACGGAACACATCGACCGTGCCGTTCGGGAAGCGGATTTTATAGGCACGGGTATCACCTTCATTAAACCACGCCAGCAGCGCCTGCTGCCCCTGCTCTCCGGGCATCCACGCCAGCGTGAAGCTGGTATCTCCGGCGGATTTCTGCCCCTGCCCGGTCGCGGTCCAGTCCGCATCTTCATCATCGAGATAACTGTCGTCATAGGACTCAGCGGTCAGTTCGCCGGGCGTCAGGTCTTTAACTTTAGCCAGACGCGACCAGTCAACGTCTGAAAGCGGGTTCGCATAAGGGTCGCCGCTCCCGTTATAAACCCACAGGGTGGTTCCGGCACCTTTCACCGGTATTGCTGGATTTGGTACAGGCATATCGTCCTCACATTTCATAGGTAATGACATAAGTCAGATCGGCAGAACTCCACAGGCCCGCATCATCGTCGCGCCGGTAGTCATAGCCACTGGCCACCATACTGGTGATCAAATCTGACAGTGCCGGGATATCGCTCATCACCGGATAAATCCGGGACTCCATCCACGCATCCAGCTCTGAATCCGGCACCTGAGCAGGCAGGAAAACTTCGATATGCAGTTCCGCCTGCCAGGTATCGCTGTCCAGCTCTTCGCCCGTGTATTCAGCGCCGGTGAGATAAACGGCAACTGCCGGAAAATCCGCCTCATCAAAAACAGCGGGGCGACCATCAAAAAACGTCGCCCCGGTGTCATGCTTCTCCAGTGCATCCAGTACGGCTGCACGGAGTTCAGTATGTTTCATCGCTTTATTACCATCCTCAGTTGATGCTGCAGCGCATAGCCCAGCTCTTTCGGAAGACGCTCACGCCGTATCCGCTCAATATTCTGTTTAAACGCCGTGGTCAGCGGCACCGCCATCGGGATTTTCACCACATCAATGGGGTAACGGTTTTTCCCGGCCACACGCTGCATGACATGCCAGCGGCCATTTTTCAGTTGCTGAATAAACGCGCCGGGAATACGACGGTTTCCCACCACAAGCACGCTGCCGCCACCTTTCAGGGCTGAACGCTGCCCCTTTTTACGACGCCTGCGTCGGGACAGGACAATCCGCGCGTTACCCAGCTTTATTACGGGCAAATCCCCCCGGTTAACCTTGATTCTGGCCTGCGGATTTTTGACCGTGGCCCTTTTCAGCCTGGCCCTTTCCTTTACCAGTTTCCGGCGTACCTTTGTCTCACGGGCAACCTGTGACGCCGACTGCGATATCGCGGATGAAGCAACGCGGTTAATGGCCATTGCGGCGGCACCAGGCACCGCCGTTTTGCTGATACGGCTGAGGTTTTCAATGGCCTGCTCAAGACCTTTTATGGCCATACATCCCCCTTTCAGCGGCGACGGTTAACGGCAGGCGGTACGCCCCGCCCAAGCCAGAGATGACAGCTTCCACCATCATCCGGCGAAACCCGGTCTATCCAGAAGTTTTCCTCACCGATGGTCAGCGTGTCTCCACGCCGCAGCTGCCGCACATCATCAGTCCGGACAAACAGGGACGGGCTGGAGCCTTCAACGCGCACGCCCTGTCCGGCATAGCTGATATTTTCAGGGTCATCAAAAACACCACGTATTACTGCGCCGGACTGCTCACCGGATGTCATGGTGGCTGACGTTCCCATGTACCCGCGTATCGTTTCATCGGCGCGGACAATGGCAGCATCGAACAGGTTATCGAAATCAGCCACAGCGCCTCCCGTTATTGCATTCTGGCCAGGCCGCGCTCTGTCATTTCGGCTGCCACACCGGCAGAGACACGGAACGCCGTTCCCGGCAGCACAAATTCCACAGGCTCATCCCGCGTGGCGTGAAGTGCATCAGTATGCAGCGTCACCAGTGCCACGACCGTGACCAGAGCAGCCGTATCAATCACGGTATCCGGCTGCGCTGATACCACCTCATTTTCATGTCCGGTCAGCGCATTTTCCGGGCTGACAGATGTGTCCTGACCGGCAGCGTCATCCGTGTCATCAAGCTCCTCTTCCAGCTCTGCCACACGGAGCACCAGTTCTTCTTTCGTCCCCGTCAGGCTGACATCACGGTTCAGTTGCTCACCCAGCACCTGAAGACGGGCAATCAGTTCATCTTTCGTCATGGACTCCTCCACAGAGAGAAAATGGCCCCGAAGGGCCATGATTACGCCAGTTGTACGGACACGAACGCATCAGGATCAGCCAGCAGCATCAGCGGTGCTGACTGAATCATGGTGAACTCACGCGCCGGATCGCCGGTGGTCACCCAGTTTTTCGGGTAGCGGGCAGAGGCGTTAATACCTTCGCGCTGTGCGTCCGCATCCTGAATGCAGCCATAGGTGCGCAGACCGCGTGCCTGAGTGTTCCCCAGCACCATCGTGTTGTCCGGCAGGAAGTTCTTTTTGACGTCGTTTTCCACGTACTGTCCGGAATACACGACGATCGCCGTATCGCCATACATCCCCTTATAGGACACCGCTTCGCCCAGGTCTTTTACCGCTGTCTCCAGCTCGGAATGAGAGCCGCGACGGGTATCCAGCTTCTCCTTGACGGCTTTGAAGGAACGGAACAGCGCCCAGCCTTTCGGATCAAACACGATGATATTCACCACGCCGCTGGCGTTCAGCGCATAGGCTTCGATATCGTCGGTCGGGTCATACGTGGACTTGTCACGCTTGCTCCACTCCGTACCACCGGACTGTGTGATGTTGTTCGCCGCACTGCGGCCCATATCCACCTCAACCGGATCGAAGGCTTCACCGGTCATGGTGTATTTGCCCTTAAGCACAGCAGAAACTGCCTGCATCTCTTCGACCTGAGCAATGGCCAGCTCTTCGTCTCGCATGTTCTGCATGATGATGCGACGGCGGCGGTAAGCCGGGTCCGCCAGATTCTGCGGATCTTCATCCGGCAGGCGACGCAGGGTCATCTGCGGATTCACCTCATGCTTGGGTTTGACATATCCCGGCGTAAATTCAGAGGTGGAGCCGCCACGGGAACGGATAACCTCACCGGAAACAATCGGCGAAACGTACAGCGCCATGTTTACCAGTCCCGGAATTTGTGAGAGATAGACTTTCTCCGTGGTGAAGGGATAGCTCTCACGGAAAAAGAGACGCAGAAACAGCGGATCAGACTTAAATTTCTGCTCATTTGCCGCCAGCAGCTGGGCGGTTGTGTACATCGACATAAAAAAATCCCGTAAAAAAAGCCGCACAGGCGGCCTTTAGTGATGAAGGGTAAGGTTAAACGATGCTGATTGCCGTTCCGGCAAACGCGGTCCGTTTTTTCGTCTCGTCGCTGGCAGCCTCCGGCCAGAGCACATCCTCATAACGGAACGTGCCGGACTTGTAGAACGTCAGCGTGGTGCTGGTCTGGTCAGCATCAACCGCCAGAATGCCAACGGCAGTACCGTCGGTGGTGCCATCCCACGCAACCAGCTTACGGGTGGAGGTGTCCAGCATCAGCGGGGTCATTGCAGGCGCTTTCGCACTCAATCCGCCGGGCGCGGTTGCCGTATGTGCCGGGTCACTGTTGCCCAGCGGCTGGTAATGGGTAAAGGTTTCTTTGCTCGTCATAAACATCCCTTACACTGGTGTGTTCAGCAAATCGTTAACGGCATCAGATGCCGGGTTACCTGCAGCCAGTGGTGCCGGTGCCCCCTGCATCAGACGATCCAGCGCAGTGTCACTGCGCGCCTGTGCACTCTGTGGTGCAGCTGCCAGAATGCGGCGGGCCGTTTCCACGGTCATACCGGGGGTTTCGGCCAGCACACGTGCCTGTTCTTCGCGTCCGTGAGCTTCCTCACAGTTGAGGATCCCCATAATGCGGCTGTTTTCTGCCGCAACCGCAGCGGTGATCTGCGCGTTCACGTCCGGCTGCGCCGCGCTGGCGTTTTCGCCCTCCGTCGCTTGCACCACGTCAGTAACGTCAGCCTGCGAAGCAGTGGCTGAAACAGTTGTTGATTGAGTCTCTTTGGTCATTCGCCCTCCTGAGAGACGGGATTTACGTGCATCCAGTGCATCACGCATAACGGTGATCGCATCGGTGCTGTTGACAAGTTCATCAGCCAGTCCGGCATCAATGGCCTCCTGACCGCTGTACACTGCAGCCTCGGTATCCAGCACAGCCTGCACGGACAGGCCGGTATATGCCGACACCTTCTGCGCAAACATCCGGCGGGTTGCATCCATCCGGGACTGCAGTGTCTCCCGGACATCACCCGGTAGATGGCTGTAGGGGTTGCCATCCACCTTATGGCTGCCGCTGTAAATCAGCGTGATTTCCACGCCCTGTTTCTCCAGCGCAGCGCCGTAATTACTGTGAGCCATCATGACGCCGATGGAGCCTGTCCGGGCGGTCTGCGTGACCAGACGCCGGGAGGCGGCGCTGGCAAGCAGCTGACCTGCACTGCAGTTCATGTCGTTGGCCAGCGCCCATACCGGCTTTATGTCACGCACACGGGCGATGATGTCAGCACAGTCAAATGCTCCCGCCACCATCCCGCCCGGTGTGTCCATATCGAGCAGAATGCCGTCCACCATCGGATCGCTGGCAGCCTGTTGCAGACGGGCGATAATGCCGTTGTAACCGGTCATTCCCGAATACGGCTGCAGCGCCCGCGTCCGGCTGACCAGCGTACCGGACACCGGCAGCACGGCGATGCCGTTCATGACCTGATAACTGCGGGCCTGTCGTGGTCCGTCATCATCACCGGATAACGCCAGCGCCGCGGGTGCCTCTCCGGCAGTCAGGCTGTCGCCGGATACTGCATCCGTCAGGCGACTGATCCCAAGCTGGCCTGCAAGCGCACAAAAGAAAACCCGCGCATAGGCGGGTTCAAGCATCAGCGGCTCATTAAAAGCCATGCTGGCAATATGCGGGAGATTACGCAGCTCTGCTGTCACTCTTCTCCTCCTCTGTTGATTGTCGCAGTCCGGATTCAAATGCCGCAGCCGCCCAGGCGGGCGGTTTAAGACCGGCTGCACGGCGCTCCATCGTTTCACGGACCTGCTGGGCAAAAATTTCCTGATAGTCGTCACCGCGTTTTGCGCACTCTTTCTCGTAGGTACTCAGTCCGGCTTCTATCAGCATCACCGCTTCCTGTACTTCTTTCAGACCATCGATGGCCATACGACCGGAGCCTATCCAGTCACAGTTCCCCCAGGCGCTGCGGGCTTCCTGAAAGCTGAAACGCGCTTTTGAAGGTAACGTCACCACGCGGCGAACGATGGCCTCTTCCAGCCAGCACAGAAACATCTGGCTCGCCTGACGGGATGCGACGAATTTTCGCCGCCCCATAAAGTACGCCCACGACTCGTTCGCACTGGCCCGTGCCGTGGAGTAGCTCATCTGGGCGTAATTCCGGGAAAGCTGCTCATACGAGACACCCAGCCCGGCAGCGATATACCGCAACAGTGACTGTTCAAACACGGAGTAGCCGTTATCCGTGTCCTGAGCCGTCTGCAGGTTCAGTGAGTCCCCCGGCATCAGGTGCGGCACTTTTGCGCCTCCCAGACGGACCGGTGCTGCGGCGTAATACGCGGCAATTTCACCAATCCAGCAGGTCAGCCTTTCCCGCTGCTCCTGACTGTTCGCGCCCAGAATAAAATCCATCGCTGACTGCGTATCCAGCTCACTCTCAATGGTGGCGGCATACATCGCCTTCACAATGGCGCTCTGCAGCTGCGTGTTCTGCAGCGTGTCGAGCATCTTCATCTGCTCCATCACGCTGTAAAACACATTTGCACCGCGGGTCTGCCCGTCCTCCACGGGTTCAAAAACGTGAATGAACGAGGCACGCCCGCCGGGTAACTCACGGGGTATCCATGTCCATTTCTGCGGCATCCAGCCAGGATACCCGTCCTCGCTGACGTAATATCCCAGCGCCGCACCGCTGTCATTAATCTGCACACCGGCACGGCAGTTCCGGCTGTCGCCGGTATTGTTCGGGTTGCTGATGCGCTTCGGGCTGACCATCCGGAACTGTGTCCGGAAAAGCCGCGACGAACTGGTATCCCAGGTGGCCTGAACGAACAGTTCACCGTTAAAGGCGTGCATGGCCACACCTTCCCGAATCATCATGGTAAACGTGCGTTTTCGCTCAACGTCAATGCAGCAGCAGTCATCCTCGGCAAACTCTTTCCATGCCGCTTCAACCTCGCGGGAAAAGGCACGGGCTTCTTCCTCCCCGATGCCCAGATAGCGCCAGCTTGGGCGATGACTGAGCCGGAAAAAAGACCCGACGATATGATCCTGATGCAGCTGGATGGCGTTGGCGGCATAGCCGTTATTGCGTACCAGATCGTCCGCGCGGGCATTGCCACGGGTAAAGTTGGGCAACAGGGCTGCATCCACACTTTCACCCGGTGGGTTCCACGCCCGCAACTGCCCACCAAATCCGCTGCCACCGCCGTGATAACCGGCATATTCACGCAGCGATGTCATGCCGTCCGGCCCCAGAAGGGTGGGAATGGAGGACGTTTTCATACATAAAATCCTGCAGGTCCCCTGCGTCGCTGTGTCATGCCGGTCTGCACTTCCAGCTCCGCAATGTATTTTTTCAGGTCAGACACGGAAGTGGCCGTAAACTCCACTCGCCGTCCGTCTTTCTGTACCGTTGCCACCCGTTTTCCTGTCATCAGGTCATGCAGTGCCGCACGGGCAGCGGCAAGTTCTTCCTGTCGCGTCATTCATCCTCTCCGGATAAGGCACGGGCGTAATCTGCCAGTGTTTTCTTGTTGGTTGCTGCACCATCCTCTTCCTGCAGGCTCGCCAGCAGTGCACTGAGATCCAGCTGCCAGCGGGAAATACTGATGCGCAGCGCCGCCAGCGCATAAACGAAGCAGTCGAGCGCCTCATTGCGTCGCTTTTTGCTGTCCCACAGTATTTTTTTCCTGCCATCCACCCATTTTTCGACCTGCTCTTCAGCAGTCAGCTGCTGCGCTTCGGTCAGATCAAAAATATCCGGGTTATTCGGGAAGTGAACGGCACCGGGAAGCGGTTCATCCCCTTCCGGCGTCAGTGTGAAGCGGTTATAAATCTGCTCTTTCGCGGTATCCGTACCGATTTCGGTAAGGTAAACCCCGTTTTTGTTTCGCTTACGTGGCATGCTGGCCACTGGCTTTCCGTAGACGGATGCCCCTTTAATGGGGATCACCCGGAACAGCCCATGCTTTTTCGAGCGTTCATACACAATGGTCGGGTCAATCCCGCCAGTATCCCAGCAGATACGGGATACCGACATTTCTGCACCATTCCGGCGGGTATAGGTTTTATTGATGGCCTCATCCACACGCAGCAGCGTCTGTTCATCGTCGTGGCGGCCCATAATAATCTGCCGGTCAATCAGCCAGCTTTCCTCACCCGGCCCCCATCCCCATACGCGCATTTCGTAGCGGTCCAGCTGGGAGTCGATACCGGCGGTCAGGTAAGCCACACGGTCAGGAACGGGCGCTGAATAATGCTCTTTCCGCTCCGCCATCACCTCAGCATCCGGACGTTCGCCAATTTTCGCTTCCCATGTCTCACCGAGCGTGGTGTTCACGAAGGTTTTACGTTTTCCCGTATCCCCTTTCGTCTTCATCCAGTCTTTGACAATCTGCACCCAGGTGGTGAACGGGCTGTACGCCGTCCAGATGTGAAAGGTCACACTGTCCGGCGGCTCAATCTCTTCACCGGATGACGAAAACCAGAGAATGCCATCACGGGTCCAGATCCCGGTCTTTTCGCAGATATAACGGGCATCAGTAAAGTCCAGCTCCTGCTGGCGGATGACGCAGGCATTATGCTCGCAGAGATAAAACACGCTGGAGGGGTCATCCGGCGTCCATTTGAGGCCAAACGGCGTCTCTTTGTCGCCAAATTTAAGATACTGCTCCTCCCCGCAGTGCGGGCAGGCAACATGAAAACGCATAAAATGCGGGGATTCACTGGCTGCACGCTCAATCTGGCAGGTGCCTCTCACTTTGGGCGTGGAGCCACGGATGGACTTTGGCCAGACCGAGCCTTCAATACGTTTGTCGCCAAGGAACGTCGGAGAGCCTTCCTGTTCAATATCCTCATCAAAGGCAGCAAGTTCATCATAACCCGCCACATCCACCGACTTTTCACGGTAGTTTTTTGCCGCTTTACCGCCCAGGCACCAGAAGCCACGACCATTGGAAAAACGCTTCATAGTGAGCGTGTTATCCCGGTGCTTTTTGCCATACCACGGAGCCAGCGCCAGCAGCGACGGAATATCGCGGATGGTCGGCTCAACGTGGGTTTTCATAAAGTTCTCGGCATCACCATCCGTCGGCAACCAGATAAGGGTGTTGCGCTGCTTATGCTCTATAAAGTAGGCATAAACACCCAGCAGCATTTTGGAATAACCGACACGGGCAGACTTCACCACATTCACCTCACGGATGTAGTCGCTGCCCATCGCATTCATGATGGCCCGCTGAAAGGGCAGTGTTTCCCAGCGCCCTTCCTGGTATGCGGATTCTTTTGGGAGATAGTAATTGGCATCCGCCCATTCAACGGCGGTCTGTGGCTCCGGCCTGAACAGTGAGCGAAGCCCGGCGCGGACAAAATGCCGCAGCCTGTTAACCTGACTGTTCGATATATTCACTCAGCAACCCCGGTATCAGTTCATCCAGCGCGGCTGCTTTGTTCATGGCTTTGATGATATCCCGTTTCAGGAAATCAACATGTCGGTTTTCCAGTTCCGGAAAACGCCGCTGCACCGACAGGGGGATCCCGTCGAGAATACTGGCAATTTCACCTGCGATCCGCGACAGCACGAAAGTACAGAATGCGGTTTCCACCACTTCAGCGGAGTCTCTGGCATTTTTCAGCTCCTGTGCGTCGGCCTGCGCACGCGTAAGTCGATGGCGTTCGTACTCAATAGTCCCTGGCTGGAGATCTGTCTCGCTGGCCTGCCGCAGTTCTTCAACTTCCCGGCGCAGCTTTTCGTTCTCAATTTCAGCATCCCTTTCGGCATACCATTTTATGACGGCGGCAGAGTCATAAAGCACCTCATTACCCTTGCCACCGCCTCGCAGAACGGGCATTCCCTGTTCCTGCCAGTTCTGAATGGTACGGATACTCGCACCGAAAATGTCAGCCAGCTGCTTTTTGTTGACTTCCATTGTTCATTCCACGGCCAAAAACAGAGAAAGGAAACGACAAAGGCCCAAAAGTTCGTTTTCAGCACCTGTCGTTTCCTTTCTTTTCAGGGGGTATTTTAAATAAAAACATTAAGTTACGACGAAGAAGAACGGAAACGCCTTAAACCGGAAAATTTTCATAAATAGCGAAAACCCGCGAGGTCGCCGCCCCGTAACCTGTCGGATCGCCGGAAAGGACCCGAAAAATGATAATAATTATCATCTACATATCACAACGTGCATCTACGCCATCAAACCACGTCAAATAATCAATTATGACGCAGGTATCGTATTAATTGATCTGCATCAACTTAACGTAAAAACAACTTCAGACAATACAAATCAGCAACACTGAATACGGGGCAACCTCATGTCAACTAAGAACAGAACCCGCAGAACAACAACCCGCAACATCCGCTTTCCTAACCAAATGATTGAACAAATTAACATCGCTCTTGAGCAAAAAGGGTCTGGGAATTTCTCAGCCTGGGTCATTGAAGCCTGCCGTCGGAGACTAACGTCAGAAAAGAGAGCATATACATCAATCCAAAGTGATGATGAATAAACATCCCGGTTTCTTCCACCATCGCACCGGAAAAGCGACTATGAGGGTAACCCTGCGTCTGTCAGCACAGTAAAACCCGGTGTGCATCGTTTTTGATTATTCCCGCACACTCACGCAGAAGGAATTCCCCGTCGGGCTACGGTCATGGTTAATGCGGGAATACGGCGACGATACAGCGCAGCTAAAAGGGTAATGGACAGAAAGAGCGGTTTATTTCATTCCACAGGATTCTGAGTGCCCCCCTCCTCCAATAGGCTGAGCATCCACCTATATAGTTTTAATTTTCATCAATCCATTTAACTATCGTTTAATTGTTGTCACATAGGATTCTGCCGTTTTTAACAATGCAGGATAATAAGATGAAAAAAATGTTGTTTTCTGCCGCTCTGGCAATGCTTATTACAGGATGTGCTCAACAGACGTTTACTGTTGGAAACAAACCGACAGCAGTAACACCAAAGGAAACCATCACCCATCACTTCTTCGTTTCGGGAATTGGACAGGAGAAAACTGTTGATGCAGCCAAAATTTGTGGCGGCGCAGAAAATGTTGTTAAAACAGAAACCCAGCAAACATTCGTAAATGGATTGCTCGGTTTTATTACTTTAGGCATTTATACTCCGCTGGAAGCGCGTGTGTATTGCTCACAATAATTGCATGAGTTGCCCATCGATATGGGCAGCTCTATCTGCACTGCTCATTAATATACTTCTGGGTTCCTTCCAGTTGTTTTTGCATAGTGATCAGCCTCTCTCTGAGGGTGAAATAATCCTGTTCAGCGGTGTCTGCCAGTCGGGGGGAGGCTGCATTATCCACGCCGGAGGCGGTGGTGGCTTCACGCACTGACTGACAGACTGCTTTGATGTGCAACCGACGACGACCAGCGGCAACATCATCACGCAGAGCATCATTTTCAGCTTTCGCATCAGCTAACTCCTTCGTGTATTTTGCATCGAGCGCAGCAACATCACGCTGACGCATCTGCATGTCAGTAATTGCCGCGTTCGCCAGCTTCAGTTCTCTGGCATTTTTGTCGCGCTGGGCTTTGTAGGTAATGGCGTTATCACGGTAATGATTAACAGCCCATGACAGGCCGACGATGATGCAGATAACCAGAGCGGAGATAATCGCGGTTACTCTGTTCATTGCTGACCCCACAAACAGATTTCACGCTCAATCTCACGACGAGTCATGAGACCTTTCCATTGCTTACCGCCAGCATATGTCCAGCGACGTAGCTGATCACATGCGCCTTTGATATCGCCCTGGTTTATTTTGCGAAGAAGCGTCGATGTTCTGAAATTGCCAGCACCCACGTTGTAAACGAATGAGTAAAGAGCGCCGCGCATTGTTTCCGGTATATCGACTTTGATGTACGGGTTAATTTGTCTGGCGACCGTGGCAAGGTCTTTATTCAGGAGGGCTTTGCATTCTGCTTTGGTATACGTTTTACCGAGCATGATGTCTTTTCCTGTATGCCCGTGACATACAGTCCATACACCAACAATATCTTTGTATGGTATGTAGCTGACACCTTCCAGACCATCGTTACCACTTGGGCCAGTAATTAACACTGATGCTATAGCAATTGCTCCGCCACCAATAGCAGCAGCAACGGCTTTTCGTAATGATGGAGGCATTATTCACCTCTCGCAGCCTTGCGCTTATCTTCTTTAATCTTGAAATAAAGGTTTGTCAGGTACGTCAGCAGGCCAAATACCAGGCTACCCAGCACACCTATTGCTGCCCACTGTGAGGGCGTGACTTTATCGAGCAGCTGTAAAAACCAGTAACCGGCACTACCTGCTGAGGTGCCATAGGCGACACCCGTTGTTAACTTATCCATGGATTTCATAACCCCACCTCGCAGACAAAGCGGGTGTAAATTGAGGGAATACAACGTATCGCAAAAAAGCAGAAACGTAACAGACTCGGAGTCAGTGAATAACTCAGGTATTGAGTTATCAGCTAATATCGAGACTCAAAAAATGGAAAAACCAGCTCGACGGCGGGTTTAAGCTGTGTGACGAAGTAACCACTCTTAACAGCATAACCAATTTTTTACGTACGTAAACCACTGAATGATATTTATGAGAATGCTACCGAGTGTTCAAAACACCACCACAAATACATAAGAAAACCTCAACAAATAACCAATAAATAATTTCAGACGTTATTTTTAGTTGATTTAAATTAAACTGCCGAATTATAGAACCTCCATAAATAACAACCATTAATATAAATTAGCTAATAGGTTTATTTTTGTTCAAATAAGAGCCATAAATAGGTTTCGATAGAAAAAGTTCAGATAAAAATAGAGATCTACTTCACAAATTAAATGAGAAACTAAAACTTACATCTTGAAATAATCACATTGATTAGATGAATATTTATCGCGCAGTGACATCATTTTTTAATAATAGTTCAAAAAAAAGGGCTCACGATGAAAAAATTAACAGTGGCAATTTCTGCTGTAGCTGCATCAGTACTGATGGCGATGTCTGCTCAGGCAGCTGAAATTTATAATAAAGACAGTAACAAGCTGGATCTGTACGGGAAAGTTAATGCCAAGCACTACTTCTCCTCTAATGATGCAGATGATGGTGATACTACTTATGCCCGTCTTGGCTTCAAAGGTGAAACCCAAATCAACGATCAACTGACTGGTTTCGGTCAGTGGGAATATGAATTCAAAGGCAACCGCGCTGAATCTCAAGGTTCCTCCAAAGACAAAACCCGTCTTGCATTTGCAGGCCTGAAATTCGGTGACTACGGCTCAATCGATTACGGCCGTAACTACGGTGTAGCATACGACATCGGTGCGTGGACTGACGTTCTGCCAGAATTCGGTGGCGATACCTGGACCCAAACAGATGTGTTCATGACTGGTCGCACCACTGGTGTTGCAACCTATCGTAACAACGACTTCTTTGGTCTGGTTGATGGTCTGAACTTTGCTGCTCAGTACCAAGGCAAAAACGATCGTAGCGATTTCGATAACTACACTGAAGGTAACGGTGATGGCTTCGGTTTCTCTGCTACCTATGAATACGAAGGATTCGGTATCGGTGCAACTTATGCGAAATCTGATCGTACCGACACTCAAGTTAATGCAGGGAAAGTTCTTCCTGAAGTATTTGCTTCCGGTAAAAATGCAGAAGTTTGGGCCGCAGGTCTGAAATATGACGCTAACAACATTTACCTGGCCACTACCTATTCTGAAACCCAGAATATGACTGTATTTGCTGATCACTTCGTTGCTAATAAAGCCCAAAACTTCGAAGCTGTTGCACAATATCAGTTCGATTTCGGTCTGCGTCCGTCCGTTGCTTACCTGCAATCTAAAGGTAAAGATCTTGGAGTATGGGGCGATCAGGACTTAGTCAAATATGTTGATGTAGGTGCAACCTATTACTTCAACAAAAATATGTCTACTTTCGTTGATTACAAAATCAACCTGCTTGACAAAAATGACTTCACTAAAGCACTCGGTGTAAGCACTGATGACATCGTTGCTGTAGGTCTGGTTTACCAGTTCTAATCTGATTACGAAAAAGATATGTTGCGGGAGGCGTTGCCTCCCCAACATATAAGTGGCTCCCTCAAGCCACTTCCTTTAGAAGCACAACCTTGCTTCTAACTATATAAACCTTCTGTTATATATTACCCTTTATTTTTGGGGGCGTCTCAACGCCCCATTTTTAATAACTTTTAGTAAATAATTGGCGTATTAATTAGAGTTATTAACAACGATATCCATCTCTAACCGGATATCTAATGCCATTAACATCCCTTCAATTATGCCCTCAGCCTTTTGTAACCTTTTCCCGATATAACCATCAGAGCAGCAATGCTTACCTGCCAGTGACATGAATGTCATACCGACTACATAATAATCTACTAATAAATCGTGCAAATCGCTGTTGTTCTTTTTCAGACGGGCCATGCACCCGCAAATGATCATCGCGTCATCGTCACAACATTGCGGGCGAGATTTTACTTTTGAAGGAATTAATCCCTTAAAACCGGCGGCAATGGACGACCAGGTCACATCTTCATGATTATTAGCCGCCCACGCTCCCCAACGCTCAAGAACCATCTGAATATCACGCATCAACTTACTCCACAAAAATCAGACCAGAACGCCAATTACAAGCAAAAATCAATAAAACAGTATTAGTTGATTGTTATCTCTGACTTCATACTCCTGCTCCTGTCAGGGTTTTGGCGTAATTCTTCAGTATTCGGTAATCGGTCAAAACAGAACCGGGGAAACGATATAAGCGCAGACGCCCCCAGCGGTGGCGAAGAAGTTCTGCTATATTAAACTCAAACATCATTCATTCCCCATTTCGGTGATGGTCAGTTCCAGCCTCCCACCTTTGGTAACAGGCATCTTCACAACGCGGTAATCAACGACCTGAGCATCATCCAGCCAGAAACCTGCTTTAGTGAGTGCGTCAAAAGCGGCTTTTTGCAGATTATCCAGGTCACGGCGACGGCGATCCGGCATGTGGCACTCAATGCGGATTTTCACAGGCATAGCCAGGCCGATATCCAGCATTGCGCTTTTAATGATTCGGGCGACGTTATCGCGGTATGCCTGCCCCTCTGCACTGACGTGCGTGCGCCCGCGATTATGGCGGTAATAGCGATTATTGCTCGGAGGCCAGGGTAATGTGATACTGTAGGTATTCACGCCTTAATAACCCCCTCTTTCAGCCAGATAACCTGTGTTCTCGCCATACCTTCCAGCGCGCATTCTTTTGCATATGCAGCATCGACAAAATGTGTGCGGCGGTCGATTTCGTCGTGGCAGGCAGAACATGCAATGGTGGCAATCAGGTCTGGCGGTTTGATACCGGTACCGCACAATCCAGCCAGCCGGATATGTGCCAGTACAGACGTTTCAGAATTGCCATTACATACGCCAGGGATTCTTACCTGGCATTCCCGACCACGCGCTGCTTTTCTCAAATCAGCCATGACTCCTCCTTGCTGCCAGTCGCAACCATTTTTTATCAACCAAGCTGGCGGTATATCCGAGCAGTGTTGGTATTTCGGATGGCTTCAGCTCAGGTTTACGCTTACGACGATTTGGTACTCTGTAGATGTGTCCGTTCATGACACGAATAAGCGGTGTAGCCATTACGCCTCCTGCTTGTCGCGCAGCAGCTGAAACTCGCAGCTCTGTGGAATAGTCAGGTGGCAGCCAATATTCATCGCCCAGGCTTCAACCTTACACAGGAAGACATACATCTCTCCGGTATCAAGATCGGAGGTATGGCGTAACGACTGGATAGTAGTGATTTCGCCGGTTACGACATCAACCAGGTCCTTGGTTTCATAACCGAGGTATGTGTGTTTGAGAGCATCTTTTACCCATGCTGCGGTAGCGAACGATTTCCCCCTGCTGATGAGGTATTCACTGATTTCGCTGTACCACATGTGGCTGAGTGCATTCTGGGAAAGACTGCGTTTCTCACGCCACGGTTTAAGCACCATGCGAAAGCATTTTCCGTCCTCCAGATAAGGCTGGATCTGCTGGCCGATAGCGGTGAAGTTACCGCGATGCAGTTTGATGCCATCTTGTGGTAGGTTCACGCTTCACCTCCGCAGAGGTCAGGCGCTGGATGCAAAAAATCGCAGGTGCATTTCTGCATCTGTGAAGGGAGAAGAGAGTTTGGATTGTATGTGCGCATAAACGTCCCCGTTTAGCGCAGAAGTCACCGGAGTTGTTCAGGCTCCGATGACATGATTATGGCGGGTTGATAGCTGGAAATCAAATTGCTTTCATGTCTTCAAATAACCTTCAATTTTTCGATTTGGCTTTCTCGATAGGCTATCTCTTTATGTATTTCATCCAGACGACCTTGATTGTATTCACCTTCAAGAGCGTCCTCGCATATAGCAGTTTCTTCTTCCAAAAGTTCTCTAATTTTTCGCTGATGATGTGTCATTCCCTGCCTTGCCCCTTCTGGGGTAGATTCAAATTCTATCGTCACTTTCAACCCTCCTGTTTTCAAATAAACCGGATCGCTACCGATCGCTACCTTTAGGTAAAGTTATCGACTTCTCGAAATAAAACTTCAGGCACTCATTGTACGCTTTACTAGATGCCACCAAGTCAATGTTTACCTTGTCGGCTTCGTACTAGATTTTAGCTGCTATGTTAAAGTCTGACATATCGGTAGCAAGTCAATAAGTTGCATAATTTATAAAAAACCCGCCAAAGCGGGTTTGCAGATCTGTCACGACAGTGAAAGGAACAACGCCACATTAAAAAAGCGATAAGCTTTGCCCCGAATTCATCGGTAGTGGAGAGAAAGTAACATCACGTATTTGCTCCCCGAGCAGAAGAAACCTATCCAAGGGTAGCGGCGGTATCGTAGCAAACCCTGAAAGCCCCTTCTTTCTTGCAACATCTCTCGCATCCATAAGGATACGACCTAACACGTTCATACCATAAAAGTTACCTTCGGAGTCTTTACTAGCCCCCCAAAATTGGTCCTTCTCTGAGTGCTCAACAATGTCATGCTCTCCTGTGCTATCCAGGAGCGCGAAAAACGATTCCCAGTTCTGGCAAAGCTTAACGCAGACACACCATTTCATTACCGAAACTCGATTTTTTTCCCAACCTGCACGGGTTTTGGCTTCGAAAGATCTGGCGGTTTGTTTAGCTTCATAAGGGTTGCCTTGGGTAATAATAGCCTTTTGGATATCTGGATAGTCTGGATATCGGCATGCTTGGTAAAGAATTTCACTCGATTGAATGGGTATACCATTAACTAAGAGCGGATATCCTTTGGCCATGTTGGAAAGACCACCCCATTTCTCGGTGGTTTTCCTGAAAGAAACTGTGTTGTGAAACAGGTATAGTCTATAGCTCATGATCACCGATTATACACATTACGCTTCATAAGTGGATACCAACAATCCAGAGCTCTATTTCCCGTTCGAAGATAAGTTCCCCACCAGTACGCTAGAGGGGTATTATTGGGGCAGTTTCTGAAAGTAAAGATAGTTCCACCAAACCCAACACCATTGAAAGTTGAAAAGCCTAAAGGCTTTATAGCATCAGAAGGATTTTGACTCTGACCAAGGATATCAAACCCAACTTTTGTCATAATTGCTTCAAAACGATCTCGTCTCTGCTCATTAGGGAAAAAATTATTCGCGACGTAACCGTCACGATATGTTCCTAAATAATGTACTTGACCGTCAGCCCATTCAGGTATTGATACACTTTGCGCTTTTGGCCAAAAAACCTCAGAACTCGAACTGTTTCGGCGTTGATTTTCAACAACTGCAAACTCACCACCATCAACGCAAACTGAAATATTCCTATCAGCAAATTTTCGTTCAAGTTGTTTTTTTATATTCCATGCTGAATACGTGTGCCCGCCTAAAAAGTACACCAATATTGTAATATTTTGGAGTTCAAAGTGCTCAATAAACCAAGTTAAATCATTGATTGCCTTAGCTCCTGAGAATGAAACATCGTCAAGGTAAATAAATTCACGGAATGAACTAACTCTTTGACGTTGTGACAGTCTGGTCACAACGTTGAATTCTTCTACACAATCTTCGCGAAGCAAATCCAAAAACTCAGATTGACTGGTGCCTTGGTTCTGGATATCGAGAAACGCTGCGGTTTGAAAGAACCTTTCATTTTGCTCATCATTGGCGATACTACTAATAACTCTGCGATAGTCGCTCTCAGAGAAGTATCCAATCCCCATTAATCGGTCCGTTTCCTCTAAGACAAATCGCCTATCGGTTAACTCAAATTGATTAATCCATCGATTAACATGATCAATGCTCATGCCACCTTGAGGAGGGTTTCGATAGTCATTTAATTTAGTAGCAATTTGCCCCATAAGATCACGATCTGTAACATTGCTATAACACATATAGATTCCTGTTCATGCATTGATACGAAAGGGTCAGAATACTCTTAAAAAAATTTGGTGAAAGCCTGAAAAGTCATAATGTTAACATGTATCACAAATTGTTATTTTTCTCAGTATCTGAGACGTAAACTGAATCCAAGACCACTAATCTGGCTCAAAAAATTTAGAAAGTTTCTCATAATGAATACTTGCCTCTTTGCCCGTCATACACTTGCTCCTTTCAGCCCAAACTTAGCTTTGATTTCTGCGATCTTCGCCAGAGCCTGTGCACGATTTAGAGGTCTACCGCCCATAACAGGAAGTTGTTTTACTGGTTCAGGTATCGTCTCACCACGGTTAATTCGCGCTGTCATATAGGTCAGTTCATCGGCAGCCTTGCGCCGTAATTCCGCATCAGTAAGCGCATTGGCCCGCATGTTCTGGTACAGGTTGGTAACCAGCCAGTAGTGCGCGTTTGATTTCCATGGATAAGACTCTGCGTCCGGATACAGGCCACGCTTCCGGCAATACTCGTAAACCATATCAACCAGCTCGCTGGCGTTTGGCAGCCCGGCGGTAACGGATGCTTCTTCCCGGCACCAGGCAACAAACTGCCCGGGTGATGGCAGGAATGGTCGATTCTGCCGACGGGCTACGCGCATTCCTGCGTTAACCTGTTCCATTGTGGTGATCCCGTTTTCCCGGAAAGCCAGAACCCACTGGCGGCGGATTTCGTTCAGTTCGTTCTGATCCCGGTTAGCCAGGCTCGCAGGGAAAGTTGCCAGTAACTGGCTGAACACACCGTTGATGATCTGCGCTACCTGCTGTACCTGCGGCTTTTCGTCGTACTGTTCCGGCATATTGTTGGCGATCCGGCGCATCTGCTCACGGTCAAAGTTAACCATCTGTGCGGCGATGTTTTTCATAAATCCACCCCGTAAATCCAGTCAGTGTTCGTCAGGTCGAGTTTTGGTTTGCCGGCTGTCACGCCAGCCTGTTGCTTGTTTCGGTTGATTTCGAGCTGGGTCCACTTGTCGCGGAGTTTGGCCGGACTCAGCACGTTACCGGACCAGAAGTTGTCCTGGCATGCCCAGCGGAACAGCACGCACATGTCGCGGTGGTTACGTCCGTCACGTTCACGCATCAGGCGGATATCGTTAGCCCACCCTGCAAAATTCGGTTTTCTGGCTGATGGCGCGATGGTCTTCACCATGTCAAACATCCACTCTGCGGCGGTCAGGTCTTCTGCTGTCCCCCACCTGCTGCCGCTCTGAATTGCAGCATCTGGTTTCTCCACAGGAAGATCGTTTTCTGGTTGGTCAGAGGATTCGCCAGAATTCTCGGACGAAAAAGGTTTTATATTGTCTTTTGTTAGTTTGTCTTTTGTGTTTACCTGATTCGGGTAAGTGCCTTTACCTGATTTGGGTAAACTTTTCTTACCTGATTCAGGTAAATTTACCTCTTTCAGGTAAACTTTATTTTTCTTACCTGATTCGGGTAATGTTGACCATTCACTGACCACATTATTAATGCCGATATTCCGCCCGCTCTGAATAAAAATCCCACGCTTTACCAGAACACTTTTTGCAGCAGAACACTTGTGCGGCAATATCCCGGTCAACTCGGAAAGTTGCTCGTTGCTCACCCAATCCAGTTTTTTATTAAAGCCATATGTTTTGCGCATGACAGCCAGGAAGACCAGAAGCTGGTGCTGTGTTAATCCGGCCAGCATCACAGCTTCCAGCAACTCATTTGCAATGCGCGTATAACCATCATCGAGATCTGCCACACGCGGCTCCTTTTGTGCCACATCCGGCACTGGAAAATTGAATATCTCAGCAGTGTTTGCCATAATTCCTCCCGCAATGAGTGTGTTACGATTTGCACCTGAAAGTCGGTTCTGTTCGCGCAGACCGGCTTTCGCCATTTCCGAACCTGTCATATTGCCCCCAGCATGGTGGTGACCATCGCCATCAGTGGACCAGCCAAATCCGGGTCCACACGAAACATCGACACAATGCCTTCACTCATCTCCTTCAGTTTCTGGTGGCGTGGTGCGTTGAGAATGACAGCCTGTTTTGCCTCACTGAGTTCCTTTTCCATTTCAGCCAGCCGAGCCATGTAGCTATCCTGCTCAACCAGGTGGCCGCGATATTCCAGCGGTAGTACCGCCAGAATTGCCGGGGTCAGTTCACGCACGTTATTTCGGTATTTTTCAGAATCGAATTTGTTATCGAGGAAGCGGAACAGCTTCTGGCGTGCACGGCTGACATCATCAGGGAAATCGATGGTGCCGCCGCCCTGCTCCCGATACTCATTCACAATGAGTGCGGCAACAACATCCTGATTATCTGCAGCCGACCAGGCGCGAACGGCATCACGGATTTTTTCGTGGCCTGGCGCCTGTTTTGTTTGAGAACGATTTATCACCGCAGTCGGGCTAAATCCGCTAGTCTGTTGGTATGTAAGTGGTTGCATAGTCATTGCCTTATCAGTTAACGCCGCAGTTTAGGCGGCAGAATTACTCGCGTTAAACAATGGTGCGAGGTCGGGACGAATATCTGCTGGTTTAATCTTTCCACCAGTGGCTGAGACAATTTTCATTACATAGCGGGCATCAATTCCGCCACCGTGTAGCCAACGCCAAACTGTGGGTTGGGCTACACCGCATAGATCTGCCAGTCGTTTTTGACTACCTGTAATACTGATTGCGAGTTGAATGGTTTGATTTGTCATTATCAATTCCTATTGGTATTGCAATGAATGAATAATAGCAATGCGTATTAATCCAAGCAATAGCAAAACGTGTTTTGACCATCAATACGCAAGCGTATAAATTAAAACTTATGAAAAAAGAAACTCTTGCTGATCGCTTAAACCTAGCGATGGAACAATCTGGAATGTCTCAAGGCGCTCTTGCAAAGGCGTCTGGCGTAGCTCAACCCACAATCTGGAGACTGACAAGCGGCAACGCGCGCGGCTCAACAAAAATTGTTGAAATAGCTAATGCATTGGGTGTTCGAACAGAATGGCTCTCATCAGGCATAGGCCCGATGAGAAATGACGGTCAACAATCAGGGAAGCCTGCTGTCAGCCATTCAAAATACTTCAAGATTGACGTTCTTGATATAGAAGTCAGTGCCGGGCCGGGTGTAATCAACCGTGAGTTTGTAGAAGTTCTACGCTCGGTTGAGTACTCGTTTGACGATGCTCGTCACATGTTCGATGGCAGGAAGGCGGAAAATATCCGCATCATTAACGTGCGTGGTGACAGCATGTCAGGAACGATCGAACCAGGTGATCTTCTGTTCGTTGATATCACGGTTAAATCTTTCGACGGTGATGGTATCTATGCGTTTCTGTATGACGACACAGCCCATGTAAAGCGCCTGCAAATGATGAAGGATAAGCTGCTGGTTATCTCTGATAACAAGAGCTACTCACCGTGGGACCCGATCGAGAAAGACGAGATGAACCGGGTGTTTATCTTCGGGAAAGTTATTGGGAGCATGCCGCAGACATACAGAAAACATGGATGACTTAGCAAGTTGGTTTAAATGTTTGTGTGATAAACCAAACTCAAATTATAAAAATACTTGATGCTTACTACATTATAAAACTACACATAATCAATGGTTGATTCTATGAATAGTGAAAATAGCAGCTCTGTAAATAAAAAATATAATAAACCTAAACAAGTGAAATTAAGAGCTTTTAAGATAGAAAACAATAATCTAACAGAAAAATCTAGCCCCGCGAAAAAGCTTTTATTACAAAAGCTAGTTGACTCATCTACCGTAAAAGAACGTTGCATGGTTTTAAACTCTGACGATCTTAGGCAAGAACAAGATTTGATATCGTTCTATCAGACATCAGACAACAGTAATTCTGTTTTTTGTACAATGGTTAGAATTGCCCCAAGCGAGGGAGTTGAAAAGATTCCCGATCAACTTTTTAACAAAAAATCATTTACAATTAGTGATCTCCATAATGCTGACATTGATACAGAGGTCGTATGCAAAAACCATTTCTACTTCTGTATAAGTGATAATTATTTAGTTACCAATCTGCAGATGAATAGGACTATATCATCTCTACAAACTTATATACGCTGGCTGGTTGGGAATGAAATGATTGAATTCACACCGATGATTGTTAAAGGTAATAAAGTTCAGCTTAAGGATATAAAATCAATTTCTGTGAGAGATCCATCTCCTCTTCCAAAAGAAGTATTGGTTCAGTCATCCGATATGAAATCGCCACCATCAGAAATTGAAGAAAAAAATACAAAAATAAAACTTTCACACGCTGTTTTAAATGCATTGAAATCAGCTGTACCAAATTTCCCAAATCTAAAAGAAATAATTGACAATCAAATAGTATCAGCTGAACTGTTGATAAAGTTTAGTAAACCAAGGAGCATGGATGAAGATAGTTATGCTAAACTATTAGGTGCAACATTAAAACCTGTTAGTGATCTTGATAACATTGTATTCAAACGAAGTGATGGTCGCTCAGAAATAAAAGGCAAAGATCTTCTTAAGATTAAAAATGTAACAATTGAGGTTACTGATTCAGGCAAGCTTGTAGAACAAGAGGTATTTCAAGAAATGAGCAGATATTTAAAAGAGATAGAAAATGAAGCGACAAATAGCTAGCTTGCTAATTGTTCTGATAATTACTATCGGGCTTCCATCATTTTTAGCTTGGAGGCCTGATCAGTTTTTGATTTCTACATTGTATTCTGTCTGTGGCATAATGTTTTCTATCGGGTTAGGGTTGATTGTAACTTTTAACATGTCTGGCATTAAAAACATTAATTATGTTAAAGTTATCAGAAAAGAATTGGTATCTATACGAAATTCTTTTTTGCGCTTTTTCACTCTTTCTACTTTATGTCTTGTGCTTAGTGAATATTTAAAAGAGTATGAGTTCAGCTTTGAATTTAAATCCCTGATACTAAAATTCTCTCCTTCAATACTTTTTTTCACATTAATAATTTACGCAATTGTCTTCTTCATAGTAAATTTCCTAAATGTGCAAAAATTAAGTCATGATATCTTCGATAAGATCAATCAAGAACAATAACCCGGCCACCGTGCCGGGTTTTCTTTTGCCCTCCCCTCATCACACACCGTTCAAAAAACCACCACGACCTCACTTCAGTTATCGCTATGCGATGCAAGTCACAAAATTAATTCTTTTTGCTATCAAACATTTAATATCAAAACACATCAACTAATAGCAATAAGTATTGATATCACCAATAGCAATAGCTATTATCACCATATCGCAACAACACAACGATACGGCAACCACCTGATTCACCGTTGCGATGACCGCTTAGATCCGCAGCTTGAATTTCAGCAGGCTTCGGGGAGTGCGAGGGATGAAACGGACGCGTGAACGTCGGTGTGACCAGCTGAAATCAACTCAACATTTCATACCTTAGTCGCTTCAACGAGGCGGCTTAGTTATGGCAACCGGCGGCCATCCACCGCCTGAATACGCGCAGAAGTCTCTATATGTTCAGCAGCCCAGCTTACGGGCAGGAGTTTTTATGGTTCATCAACATTACGGAACGCAGACCGTTAATCGCGGCGCGGTCATGCCAGGAATGCTGGTCAAACACAAAGATGGTACCTGGACTGCATCAGCTAATTTACGCGGACGGCTATATCTGCATCGCGGCATCGAGCGCACTTATACCCGTGATTTGCTCGTGGAAGTTTTTCTCGACGGACGCGGTAACGGCCTGAATCACTAATCCCCTTTTCTGTTTTCCTAATCAGCCTGGCATTTCGCTGGCGATATTTTCACAGCCATTTTCAGGAGTTCAGCCATGAACGCTTATTACATTCAGGATCGTCTTGAGGCTCAGAGCTGGGCGCGTCACTACCAGCAGATCGCCCGTGAAGAGAAAGAGGCAGAACTGGCAGACGACATGGAAAAAGGCCTGCCCCAGCACCTGTTTGAATCGCTATGCATCGATCATTTACAACGCCACGGGGCCAGCAAAAAAGCCATTACCCGTGCGTTTGATGACGATGTTAAGTTTCAGGAGCGCATGGCAGAACACATCCGGTACATGGTTGAAACCATTGCTCACCACCAGGTTGATATTGATTCAGAGGTATAAAACGAATGAGTACAGCACTCGCAACGCTGGCTGGGAAGCTGGCTGAACGTGTCGGCATGGATTCTGTCGACCCACAGGAACTGATCACCACTCTTCGCCAGACGGCATTTAAAGGTGATGCCAGCGATGCGCAGTTCATCGCATTACTGATCGTTGCCAACCAGTACGGCCTTAATCCATGGACGAAAGAAATTTACGCCTTTCCTGATAAGCAGAATGGCATCGTTCCGGTGGTGGGCGTTGATGGCTGGTCCCGCATCATCAATGAAAACCAGCAGTTTGATGGCATGGACTTTGAGCAGGACAATGAATCCTGTACATGCCGGATTTACCGCAAGGACCGTAATCATCCGATCTGCGTTACCGAATGGATGGATGAATGCCGCCGCGAACCATTCAAAACCCGCGAAGGCAGAGAAATCACGGGGCCGTGGCAGTCGCATCCCAAACGGATGTTACGGCATAAAGCCATGATTCAGTGTGCCCGTCTGGCCTTCGGATTTGCTGGTATCTATGACAAGGATGAAGCCGAGCGCATTGTCGAAAATACTGCATACACTGCAGAACGTCAGCCAGAACGCGACATCACTCCGGTTAACGATGAAACCATGCAGGAGATTAACACTCTGCTGATCGCCCTGGATAAAACATGGGATGACGACTTATTGCCGCTCTGTTCCCAGATATTTCGCCGCGACATTCGCGCATCGTCAGAACTGACACAGGCCGAAGCAGTGAAAGCTCTTGGATTCCTGAAACAGAAAGCCACTGAGCAGAAGGTGGCAGCATGATATCGGACATTATCCTGCAGCGTACCGGGATCGACGTGAGAGCTGTCGAACAGGGGGATGATGCATGGCACAAATTACGGCTCGGCGTCATCACCGCTTCAGAAGTTCACAACGTGATAGCAAAGCCCCGCTCAGGAAAGAAGTGGCCTGACATGAAAATGTCCTACTTCCACACCCTGCTGGCTGAGGTTTGCACCGGTGTGGCTCCGGAAGTTAATGCTAAGGCGCTGGCCTGGGGAAAACAGTACGAGAACGACGCCAGAACCCTGTTTGAATTCACTTCCGGCGTGAATATTACTGAATCCCCGATCATCTATCGCGACGAAAGTATGCGCACCGCCTGCTCTCCCGATGGTTTATGCAGTGACGGCAACGGCCTTGAACTGAAATGCCCGTTTACCTCCCGGGATTTCATGAAATTCCGGCTCGGTGGTTTCGAGGCAATAAAATCGGCTTACATGGCCCAGGTGCAGTACAGCATGTGGGTGACGCGAAAAGATGCCTGGTACTTTGCCAACTATGACCCGCGCATGAAGCGTGAAGGCCTGCATTATGTCGTGATTGAGCGGAATGAAAAGTACATGGCGAGTTTTGACGAGATGGTGCCGGAGTTCATCGAAAAAATGGACGAGGCACTGGCTGAAATTGGTTTTGTATTTGGGGAGCAATGGCGATGACGCATCCTCACGATAATATCCGGGTAGGCGCGATCACTTTCGTCTACTCCGTTACAAAGCGAGGCTGGGTATTTCCCGGCCTTTCTGTTATCAGAAATCCACTGAAAGCACAGCGGCTGGCTGAGAAGATAAATAATAAACGGGAGGCGGTATGCACAAAGCATCTCCTGTTGAGTTAAGAACGAGTATTGAGATGGCACATAGCCTTGCTCAAATTGGAGTCAGGTTTGTGCCAATACCAGTAGAAACAGACGAAGAATTTCATACGTTAGCCACATCCCTTTCACAAAAGCTGGAAATGATGGTGGCGAAAGCAGAAGCAGATGAGAGAGACCAGGTATGACAACCACTGAATGCATTTTTCTGGCAGCGGGCTTCATATTCTGTGTGCTTATGCTTGCCGACATGGGGCTTGTTCAATGACACCTCAGCAAGAAAACGCCCTTCGCAGCATTGCCCGTCAGGCTAATTCTGAAATCAAAAAAGCCAGACAGCATTTTCCGGATAAAAACGTCGATGACATTTGCCGTAGCGTACTAAAGAAGCACCGCGAAACGGTAACGCTGATGGGATTCACACCGACTCATTTAAGCCTGGCGATCGGCATGTTGAACGGCGTCTTTAAGGAACGGTGAACATGAAAAGCAAAATCATCAGGGAGCTACAGGCTCCTTTTTTATTATTCGCATTTACCCTCAAGCGTATTAACCAACAATTCAGGGATTAATGAAAGATGGCAGACATCATTGATTCAGCATCAGAAATCGAAGAATTACAGCGCAATACAGCAATAAAAATGCGTCGTCTGAACTACCAGACTGTATCCGCAACTCATTGTTGTGAGTGTGGCGATCCGATAGATGAGCGAAGACGCCTGGCTGTTCAGGGTTGTCGGACTTGTGCGAGTTGCCAGGAGGAGATCGAACTTAAGAACAAACAATGGGGACTGTGATGGCCTCAAAGCAGCAAATTTCAACATCGTCCAACTGAGGTGTAAAAATGTTCAGAATCATTTTTCCTAACACCTGGTACGTCGACCACCACGGCACTCCCTGCAAAATCCTGCGTTCTACCCACAACAAAGTTCACTACATCCGAAAAGGCAGAACATGTATCGCCAGCATGTTCCGCTTTAATCATGACTTTGAACCTGTGAATAAAGCTGATGCAGATCGGATAGCAGAAGAGATCGAAACGGCAGAACACATTAAGAAGTTACGTGACATGCGTTCAAAAAGCAGAGGTAACCATGGAATCATACAGCCTCACACTCGATGAGGCCTGTCAGTTTCTTAAGATATCCAGACCAACCGCCACCAACTGGATACGAACAGGCCGCCTACAGGCAACACGTAAAGATCCAACCAAGCCAAAATCTCCTTACCTCACAACACGGCAAGCCTGCATTGCGGCGCTTCAGTCTCCGCTGCATACTGTCCAGGTGAGCGCGGGTGATGGCATAACAGAGGAAAGAAAATGTCACTCTTCCGCAGAAATGAAATATGGTATGCCTCGTATTCGCTCCCGGGCGGGAAACGAATTAAGGAATCTCTTGGCACAAAGGACAAGCGGCAAGCTCAGGAGTTGCACGACAAGCGAAAAGCAGAACTCTGGCGAGTAGAAAAGCTAGGGGATTTACCTGATGTCACTTTTGAAGAGGCCTGCCTAAGATGGCTTGAGGAAAAAGCTGATAAAAAATCTCTCGATTCAGATAAAAGCCGGATTGAGTTCTGGCTTGAACATTTTGAGGGTATAAGGCTTAAAGATATCTCGGAGGCAAAGATTTACTCTGCTGTAAGCAGAATGCATAACAGAAAGACGAAAGAAATATGGAAACAGAAAGTTCAGGCCGCCATCAGGAAAGGTAAAGAACCGCCTGTTTATGAACCAAAGCCAGTATCAACTCAGACAAAGGCAAAGCATCTTGCCATGATAAAGGCCATTCTCCGTGCTGCAGAACGCGACTGGAAGTGGCTGGAAAAAGCGCCTGTCATCAAGATACCAGCGGTCAGAAACAAGCGAGTCAGATGGCTGGAAAAGGAGGAAGCAAAACGCCTCATTGATGAGTGCCCCGAACCACTGAAATCTGTCGTCAAGTTTGCGCTGGCAACTGGTCTGAGAAAGTCGAACATCATAAATCTGGAATGGCAACAAATCGACATGCAGCGACGAGTTGCCTGGGTGAATCCAGAAGAGAGCAAATCAAACCGCGCCATTGGTGTGGCGCTGAACGATACCGCCTGTAAAGTGTTGCGTGATCAAATAGGCAAGCATCACAAATGGGTGTTTGTACATACCAAGGCGGCTAAGCGAGCAGATGGAACATCAACGCCTGCGGTCAGGAAGATGCGCATCGACAGCAAGACATCATGGCTATCAGCTTGTCGTCGTGCAGGAATTGAAGATTTCCGTTTCCATGACCTCAGACACACCTGGGCAAGCTGGCTGATTCAGTCAGGCGTCCCATTATCAGTGCTTCAGGAAATGGGCGGATGGGAGTCCATAGAAATGGTTCGTAGGTATGCTCACCTTGCGCCTAATCATTTGACAGAGCATGCGAGGAAAATAGACGACATTTTTGGTGATAATGTCCCAAATATGTCCCACTCTGGAATTATGGAGGATATAAAGAAGGCGTAACTGATTGAATTGTAATGGCGCGCCCTGCAGGATTCGAACCTGCGGCCCACGACTTAGAAGGTCGTTGCTCTATCCAACTGAGCTAAGGGCGCGTTGATACCGCAATGCGGTGTAATCGCGTGAATTATACGGTCAACCCTTGCTGAGTCAATGGCTTTTGATCTGGTTGCTGAACAAGTGAACGACCGCGTCTGATTTTCTGATTTATTTCGCTATAGCGGCAAACAAACACACACCGCTGCGCGTCTGAATCAAGAAAACCCGTATTTTCATGTATCAAAGTACAATTTACCGCCCTAACGGAAAATTGTCCGCTCCTATGAGACTGGTAACTATGAAACCAACGTCGGTGATCATTATGGATACTCATCCTATCATCAGAATGTCTATTGAAGTTCTGTTGCAAAAAAACAGTGAATTGCAGATTGTCCTGAAAACGGATGATTACCGCATAACCATCGATTATCTCCGAACCCGTCCTGTTGATTTAATCATTATGGATATAGACTTGCCCGGAACAGACGGTTTTACCTTCCTGAAAAGGATCAAACAAATCCAGAGCACAGTGAAAGTGTTATTTTTATCATCGAAATCAGAATGCTTTTATGCTGGCAGAGCGATACAAGCTGGTGCTAACGGTTTTGTCAGTAAATGCAATGATCAGAATGATATTTTTCATGCCGTTCAGATGATCCTCTCCGGATACACGTTTTTTCCCAGCGAAACGCTTAACTATATAAAAAGCAATAAATGTAGTACGAATAGTTCAACGGTCACTGTGCTATCTAATCGTGAAGTGACCATATTACGTTATCTGGTTAGCGGATTATCTAATAAAGAAATTGCCGATAAGTTATTACTTAGCAATAAAACAGTTAGTGCGCATAAATCTAATATTTATGGCAAGCTAGGTTTGCATTCAATTGTAGAGCTTATCGACTACGCCAAATTATACGAATTAATATAATATTAATTATAATTGATCATAAATATCGCATCCGCTTTCGCCACACCTGGCCGAACACCGCTGGCTAACGCTCGATAATTGGCAAAAAAGTTTAGTGTGACATTGCCATTTGCATCTACTTCCTCAGTCGGGCTCGCCGCTCCCAGTGCGAGCCGGGAGCGATCGCTATTACGTAATTCGATGGCGATGGTTTGCGCCATTGCGGGATCATCCAGAGCCAGCAGGTTGGTATCGGATGCCGGCGTTCCCGTAAATAAAATCGCAACTGAACCCGGAGGACATCCCTCCAGCCGCAGGCTAAAAGGGACGAGTGCCGTGGTATCGCCAGCGTTCAGTAATTGTGTCGTAGGCCATCTGCCTAAATCTACCGTCTTATCAATATCCGCAGTGTTTACGGTACAGGAGAAATCAACAACGTTACCGTGCAAATTGATATTAATCGTTCCCAAAGGGTCAGCTGCCCATCCACTGGAAATCCACAGTAACCCGCAGAAACAGCTAAAGAGTGCTCTTCTCATTCTCCGTACCTCATTGATAATCGACGCGTAAATACCCCAGCGCGCTAAACGGCCCTTCGGTCGGTTTTTGACCGGTAATACTGATAGGCCAGGCGCGAAGTGTGACATTGGCTGCCGCAGCTGCATCCAGACGGAAAGGAATAACGCTATTGAGATCGTTAGGCGTGATCGGCGTATCGTTCTGATCGGCGACAATAAAACCTAAATCCTGATTGTCCGACACCATCGCCTGACCAGAAACGGCACTGGCTTCCAGACGCATTGTTAAATAAGCCTGCGCAGCAACATTCGTACATTTGACCGCAATGCTCTTGGTTTGCGGCATGACACCAGCAGGTCGATTACCCGGCCCTGCCGCACTAAATAACGATGCGCCGATATCACCAAAATCAAATTCAACAATCTGCCCGGCATTTAATTCGCAGTTTTGCGGTACTTCAACCCGGCCACCAAAACTAATGGTATAAACAGGTGTAACCAACGGATCGTAAGGCGTTGATGTCACATACACGGTAAACATCACCTGTCTGGGGATCTCCACCATGTTAATAAAGGGACGAATAACCTTTAAACGAAATATTAAACGAGAATCCATCACCCCGAATGGAAGGTTTTGTGAAACGTTAGGATCTGTTCCCATCCGAATATAATTTTGCGGGGGGAACTGAATATCCATCACACTATCAACCAGACTCACCGCACCTAATAGATAATCATTTAATTGCATATATTTATAATTATCGATAGTTTCCTGAACAATAAAGTTGGTGACATAACTACGGTATGTATAATTCACCAGCGTGCCGGGTGGACAAATTGCTGACACACCTACCCAGCCGGATTTTTCCGGTAAAACAACAATCTGCCCTGGCTGGTTATTGGTGCTATTAAAGATATTTGAGAGATCATAGTGTTCATCTTCTGCTACGCCAGTACTATTTGCACAAACAGTAGCCCAGGATATGTTTGCCAGACACAAACATTCCATCGCCAATAATAATCTGCAGATTATCTTCATTGATAATTTCCTTTATGAGCCAGGATGTGTGCAAACTGCCGAAATAACAGTGACGGCTTGCTGTAAGCTTTGCTTCGGCAATACATAGTGCGCAATGCAGCGTGAGTTCGCGCCGTCTCCCCACTGAACCAGTAATTCACCAGACAATGGCGCACCACTTAAATAAACTTGCCCGTCATCACCCACCATACTGGTTATTCCGGTACTGTTTTCCCGTACCAGTGATCCAAACGGCACCGGTTTTCCGCCCTGGGTAACGGTAATGAGCGCCCGCACGCCTATGCGGGTATCAAAATTGGCACGAACCAACGCGCCTTGCGTCGGCACAACGCTGCTAATATTTTTTTCAACATCGATGGAATTCCCCATCGTATTGGTATCAAGCGCGATACGGTTATACCGATAAACCGTGGCATACGGCATCACCGCATAGCCGCGCCAGTCGGTTAAAATGCCAGTTTGATTTTCAATGCGTACACCGCCTGCGCCAGGCGCTTTAATCAAAACATTGGTATCCCCTAAAGGCTGGCTCAGCGTTATGCCATTTTCGTGCCCGACCACACCGCCAGACAGCTGCCAGTTAACGTCATGTTGATCGCGGTCGTAGTTATACCCGACCCCCAGCGTACCGTAAGTGGCCTGCCAGTTTGCCGTGGCGCTGCCCGTATACCCATTATTCGAGGTATCACCCTGGCTTACGTGATAACTCAGGTTGTGGCCTTCCAGTAAGGTCCCACCTACACCTGCCAGCCAGCTATTTTGCCCGTTGCTGTTACGGTTGGCGTTAAAGGAGGCATAAGCGCGGTCGAGCGCATTTTCCCGGGTGTAGCGACGTTTGGTCAAAACATTGAAAGGCACTGAAACATTAAGTCCGACAATACGTTCGTTATCGGGGATCCCTACAGATTCATTCCACGAAAATGAGAGCGAATAACTGATGCCAACCCAGCTGCTGGTATACCCCACCTGATACCAGGTATCTGAATCCGAAGTATTCCAGTATTTTTGATGGGTACCAGAGATATAAAGCGAGCCAAAGTCATTAAGTGATTGTGAAATATTTAACTGCAAACGGTCTTTACGGCTAAAGCGTAAATTGTGGTAATTCACGATTATCGGTTCATCGCGATGCTCACCGTCGTAATCGTAATCATATTCGTACCCCTCCATTCGACGATACGCAACATCATCAAGGGTATAAAAACCTTGTGTCGAATAGCGGTAACCCATTAACTGAAAATTGGTGCCGAAGGTGTTCATCGATTTCGCATAGAGGAAGCGAATGGAATCCCCCTCATGACGACTGTCGTCGGCTAACTGACTGCGCGCATGGGTCACATCCAGCGACACTGCCCCCCAGTTCCCGAGGTTGCGCCCCAGCCCTAATAAAAAGGCGGTGTAATTGGCAGATAATTGCGTCCCGCCGTAGGCAGTAAATTCCTGTGGTAAACCGCCGAGTGCCGTGCCCTGAAAAAAGAAAGGCGATGATTGCTGACTATTACCGCTACGAAAATCGCCCGCCGTCAGGTCAAATTTGAAACGCCCTTCGCGTTGTAAAATTGGCACTGTTGAATACGGGATAGTGTAATTCTGCTGATTACCATCGCGCTCGTCGATGGTGACGTCCAGATCGCCATTTGAAGATGTCGGGTGCAAATCTGTAATTTCAAAAGCGCCGGGGGAAACATAGCTTTGATAGATAATAAAACCATTTTGCCGAATCGTTAGCTGGGCCGCCGTACGGGCAATCCCACGTACCGTTGGGGCAAACCCTTGCTGGCTATCAGGATACATATTATCGGAAGAATAAAGCCGTACACCACGAAATCCAACACCATCGAAAATATCACTTCCTGTATTGCCGTCTCCCATTACCAGTTCACTTTTCAGCGGAATAATGGCGCGCTGTACCCAGGTGCCAATATTATTCCACTGTTCTGAATGATATCCATTTCCGCGAAAATAGTTCCAGGAACCATTGTTGCGTAAACGCCACGGGCCAATATTAATCCCGCTGAGCTCACTAAAAAAATAGCTATCGTTACCATTACCTCTGTTACCGGTGAAATTATAATTCAGGAGTAAAGCAGGAATACCTTCATCCCACTCTTCAGGCGGAATGTAACCGTGAGCGCTACTCAACAACGTTATCTGAGGAATAGTGATGTTCAGGCGCATCGCTGCAAAATCAAAGTTAATTGTGGCATCAGGTACAGCTTTCAGTAAATTGATGCATTTATTGTTTTGCTGCTGGGCTAACTCGGGAAATGCACTGCTATTAAGGCCAATTCGTTCAAGGAGTACCTGGTTAAAACAGGGCATTAACCCACCTGATTTATCACCTGTATTTTCTGTTGTCGATTCAAATACGATATCCTGTGAACCAATGAACTCATCATTACGCCAGAGATCCACCCGATACACTCCCGCAGGTTGATGATTGCCTCTCTCAAAGCGCGATAAATCAGCAACGGATGTGCCATTCTCTAATAAAAATGCCGGGTTGAAATAACTTTCCGCATAGCTTAAAAAGGAGGGTAAAATGGCAAGAGATGAATAACAAATTCCGGCCAGACACCAGGTATACCTCTGCGGAATATCCGTAGTAGTGGGTATTTTCATAATTAGCTCTGATATTGTCAGATGATTCGGTTAGTTTAAGTTCACTTCTCTGACCGGGGTTACTGAACCATAATCATTAACGGTCTGAAATTTCAGCTTTCCCTGCACTCCTGAGGGTAAGGGAATTTGTGAATTAACTCTGGGTGCAGCCATAGCATTCCCCAACTTTTGGCTGCCCACTTGTAAGTTAACCAGGGTGACATAAAAAGGTGAGGGATTATGAACATTGATATAGTTACCGGATCGCGAAAACTTGAGTGTGTCCGGCGCTTCTGCGGGTAATTCTTGTAATTGAATTGGACGGAGAAATAATTTCATGCGCGATAAAATCGCCAGTTGCAAAACATTCCTGCCGTTCAATGCATTTTTATCTACCGAAGGGATCGTCTTAACATTCATCCAGAACAGAGACTCACGATCTGCCGCCAGCGGTGGACCGGTGTAAATAATACGCAAGGTATTTTCGCTTTTGGGTTCACTAACAAACAGTGGCGGTGTAATGATGAATGACTTTTCTTTTACACCGCTGCTGTTTTCAATCCACGAATTGACCAGAAAGCGCTCATTGGTATGGCTATTTCTAATCCATACCGCAGTCTGTTGAGCATCAGCGGGATAAATAATACGCGTGGCACCTAATGCGATCCCTCCGGCAGCATGGGCGCTGGCCGAAATGATTAAATAAAATATAATGAGCATCAATAACTTTATTTTAGTCATCATAGTTAATACGCCTTGTGTATTCCTGACGGCAAAAATAAGAAATATAAAGAAATGATTGCTTTGGTTTCTTACAACACATCATTCCCTTTTCATTTAATAAATCGGCATGATACAAAGTGAACATGATTTCGATTTACATTGCCACCATACCGCTTCAGACAACCGGTACATTACTTTGTTATAAGACGTGATATATAATTCAAAACAACGTGGTTTTGATTATTCGTATCTCATAATAAAAGTCGCGTCAGCATTTGCTTGCCCTGCTGATGCACTTGTACCGGTGCCTTTATAACGTGCAGAAAAATGAAGAACGTTGGTCCCGGGGATCAAGTTCTGGTTGGTTGAGAAGCTATTCCCATCAGGTTTGAGAATTGCGGATGTATTATCAAGTATTTCAATACCGACACCCGTTGCTGTTGTTGTATTGGTACTGGATGCAATGGCCAATAAATTATCATTGATTGCATCAGCCTGACCAGAAAATGCAACGGCAGCATTAGCGGCAACAACAGGATCGCAGTCGTTCAACTGAATGGTGAATGGAATTAATGCAGAGGTATTACCAACAGCATTGAAAATATCGGTACGATATTGACCGAGTGTGACAACCTGGTCTGCCGAGTCAGTATTCACTGAACAGGCAGCATTCACCAGTTCGCCTTCAAAGTGAATTGTACCGCCATCTACAACGGCAGCATAACTACCCGTAGCGGCGAATAGTGCGGCAGCCAGCGCAGACGAAATAAATCTTAATTTCATATATATTCCTTCAATCTCATTTATCGACTCCACATCCGTATATAACCGATTACTTTATTTAAGACACTGATAGTAGTAAAATTCCTTTTTATCCTCTAAGAATGTCTTAATTGAAAATATGCACTCTATTCTAAAAAATAGAGAGCCCCGTTAGATGAATACTTCCGCGCAAAATATATTCAACAAAAATATAGACCTGAAGCGGTAAATTACCAGGCTGAAAATTCTTTTTATATTGTCAGGTATTTCTTAAATTATCTTAATCCTTAAACAAGGAAATAAATCAGTTCCAGATTTACAACGCCATCATGGACGAAAAATGAAGCTTTCAATCTCAGCGACCTCAGCGACGGTGCGCCTAACCTTCGCAAGAGGTCGCTTCACGCGATAAATCTGAAACGAAACCTGACAGCGCGCCCCGCTTCTGACAAAATAGGCGCATCCCCTTCGACCTACGTAACAGATGGAATCCTCTCTCTGATGGCAGCAAAGATTATTGACGGTAAAACGATTGCGCAGCAGGTGCGCTCTGAAGTTGCTCAAAAAGTTCAGGCGCGTATTGCAGCCGGACTGCGGGCACCAGGACTGGCCGTTGTGCTGGTGGGTAGTAACCCTGCATCGCAAATTTATGTCGCAAGCAAACGCAAGGCTTGTGAAGAAGTCGGGTTCGTCTCCCGCTCTTATGACCTCCCGGAAACCACCAGCGAAGCGGAGCTGCTGGAGCTTATCGATACGCTGAATGCCGACAACACCATCGATGGCATTCTGGTTCAACTGCCGTTACCGGCGGGTATTGATAACGTCAAAGTGCTGGAACGTATTCATCCGGACAAAGACGTGGACGGTTTCCATCCTTACAACGTCGGTCGTCTGTGCCAGCGCGCGCCGCGTCTGCGTCCCTGCACCCCGCGCGGTATCGTCACGCTGCTTGAGCGTTACAACATTGATACCTTCGGCCTCAACGCCGTGGTGATTGGCGCATCGAATATCGTCGGTCGCCCAATGAGCATGGAACTGTTGCTCGCAGGTTGCACCACTACCGTGACTCACCGCTTCACTAAAAATCTGCGTCATCACGTAGAAAATGCCGATCTGTTGATCGTTGCCGTTGGCAAGCCAGGCTTTATTCCCGGTGACTGGATCAAAGAAGGCGCAATTGTGATTGATGTCGGCATCAACCGTCTGGAAAATGGCAAAGTTGTGGGCGACGTCGTGTTTGAAGACGCGGCTAAACGCGCCTCATACATTACGCCTGTTCCCGGCGGCGTTGGCCCGATGACGGTTGCCACGCTGATTGAAAACACGCTACAGGCGTGCGTTGAATATCATGATCCACAGGATGAGTAACATGGCGACATTTTCTTTAGGTAAACATCCGCACGTTGAGCTGTGCGACTTGCTGAAACTGGAAGGCTGGAGCGAAAGCGGCGCGCAGGCGAAAATCGCGATTGCCGAAGGCCAGGTGAAAGTCGACGGTGCGGTTGAAACGCGCAAACGCTGCAAAATCGTCGCCGGTCAGACAGTGAGTTTTGCAGGTCACAGCGTACAGGTTGTTGCCTGATCCCTTTCCCGGCCTGTATCAACAGGCCGGTTCTCTTTTCAGACTTTTGCCCTCTACGCCCCGTTCATCCATGCTGATAGCATCGACATTTTGCCGAAGCGACCATCATGCCAACCGTTATTACGCACGCCGCCGTTCCCCTATGCATTGGTTTAGGGTTGGGTTCGAAAGTCATCCCTCCGCGTCTGTTATTTGCCGGAATCATCCTGGCGATGCTGCCCGACGCCGACGTATTGTCGTTTAAATTTGGCGTTGCTTACGGCAATGTTTTTGGTCATCGCGGTTTTACCCATTCGCTGGTGTTTGCGTTTGTTGTCCCGCTGTTATGTGTGCTGATTGGACGCCGATGGTTCAGGGCTGGGCTGATTCGCTGCTGGCTGTTTTTAACCGTCTCGTTGCTATCGCACAGCTTGCTGGATTCGGTAACCACTGGCGGTAAGGGCGTTGGCTGGCTGTGGCCGTGGTCAGATGAACGCTTTTTCGCTCCCTGGCAGGTGATTAAAGTCGCGCCGTTTGCATTGTCTCGTTACACCACGCCGTACGGGCATCAGGTGATAATTTCTGAATTGATGTGGGTGTGGTTGCCGGGGATGGTGCTTATGGGAATGTTGTGGTGGCGCAGGCGATAACCGGATGCGAAAACTCGCATCCGGCAACAGCGCAATTACTTACGACGCCAGGTGGTCCCTTGCGGGCCATCTTCCAGCACGATCCCCATCTCGTTAAGACGGTCACGCGCCGCATCTGCCGCCGCCCAGTCTTTCGCTTTACGGGCATCCAGACGCTGTTGAATTAACGCTTCAATCTCAGCCACTTCGCTGTCGTCTGCCTGCGCGCCGCTTTGCAGGAACGCTTCCGGTTCTTGCTCCAGCAGGCCCAATACAGCGGAAAGTTTACGCAGGTGAGATGCCATTGCATTCGCCGCTGCCATATCTTCTGCTTTCAGACGGTTTACTTCACGCGCCATATCAAACAGTACGGAATAGGCTTCCGGGGTGTTGAAATCGTCGTCCATCGCTTCAATAAAGCGCGCTTCAAACGCTTCGCCACCGGCAGGCGCAACGGTTTTATCTGTGCCGCGCAGCGCAGTGTAGAGACGCTCCAGCGCCGCACGCGCCTGCTTCAGGTTCTCTTCGCTGTAGTTCAACTGGCTGCGATAGTGGCCCGACATCAGGAAGTAACGCACGGTTTCCGCGTCGTAGTATTTCAGCACATCGCGCACGGTAAAGAAGTTACCCAGCGATTTGGACATCTTCTCGCGGTCAACCATCACCATCCCCGAGTGCATCCAGTAGTTCACATACTGGCCATCATGGGCACAGGTGGACTGCGCGATTTCGTTCTCGTGGTGCGGGAACATCAGGTCTGAACCGCCGCCGTGGATATCAAAGTGGTTACCCAGCTGCTTGCAGTTCATTGCCGAACATTCAATGTGCCAGCCTGGACGGCCCGCGCCCCACGGAGACGGCCAGCTCGGTTCGCCCTCTTTCGACATCTTCCACAGAACGAAGTCCATCGGGTTGCGTTTGTCGTCGACCACGTCAACGCGCGCACCTGCCTGCAGCTGGTCGAGATCCTGACGCGACAGCACGCCATATGTCGGATCGGTCGGGACGTCGAACATCACGTCGCCGTTGTCCGCCACATAAGCGTGACCTTTGGCGATCAGTTGTTCAGTGAGTTCAATAATTTCTGCGATATGGTGCGTCGCGCGCGGCTCCATATCCGGGCGCAGAATGTTCAAAGCATCAAAATCTTTGTGCATTTCGGCGATCATGCGATCCACCAGCGCCACAAAGCTTTCGCCATTTTCATTGGCGCGTTTGATGATTTTGTCGTCGATATCGGTAATGTTGCGCACATACTTCAGTTTATAGCCGAGGAAACGCAGATAGCGCGCAACCACGTCAAAAGCAACAAAGGTACGCCCGTGACCGATATGACAGAGATCGTAAACGGTGATTCCACACACATACATGCCGACTTCCCCGGCGTGAATAGGCTTAAATTCCTCTTTTTGGCGTGTCAGAGTATTGAAGATTTTTAGCATCGAAGATTCCGTTTAGACATGTGTGGGTAATTGAGTTGCGTATAATACCCATATTTCCCGCGCGAATCAGCATACATTGCGTGATGATCCGATCGTGCGGTTATGCTATAACACCACCCTATATATGACCCGAACTGGGTTGAAGCACCAATCAAACGGAACAGGATGCAAAAATGGTTACTTTCCACACCAATCACGGCGATATTGTCATCAAAACTTTTGACGATAAAGCACCTGAAACAGTTAAAAACTTCCTGGACTACTGCCGCGAAGGTTTTTACAACAACACCATTTTCCACCGTGTTATCAACGGCTTTATGATTCAGGGCGGCGGTTTTGAACCGGGCATGAAACAAAAAGCCACCAAAGAACCGATCAAAAACGAAGCCAACAACGGTCTGAAAAATACCCGTGGTACGCTGGCAATGGCCCGTACTCAGGCTCCGCACTCTGCAACTGCACAGTTCTTCATCAACGTGGTTGATAACGACTTCCTGAACTTCTCTGGCGAAAGCCTGCAAGGTTGGGGCTACTGCGTGTTTGCTGAAGTGGTTGAAGGCATGGACGTGGTAGACAAAATCAAAGGTGTTGCAACCGGTCGTAGCGGTATGCACCAGGACGTGCCAAAAGAAGACGTTATCATTGAAAGCGTGACCGTTAGCGAGTAATCGTGGCGACACTCTTTATTGCAGATCTTCATCTCTGCGTGGAAGAACCGGCGATCACCGCCGGTTTTCTGCGTTTTTTAGCGGGGGAAGCCCGCAAGGCCGACGCGCTGTATATTCTTGGCGATCTGTTTGAAGCATGGATTGGCGACGACGATCCCAACCCACTCCATCGCCAGATGGCGGCAGCGATCAAAGCGGTGTCCGATTCCGGCGTTCCCTGTTATTTCATTCATGGCAACCGTGATTTTCTGCTCGGCAAACGCTTTGCCCGTGAAAGCGGCATGACATTATTGCCGGAAGAAAAGGTGCTCGAACTTTATGGTCGCCGGGTGTTGATTATGCATGGCGACACGCTGTGCACCGATGACGCGGGTTATCAGGCTTTTCGCGCCAAAGTCCACAAACCCTGGCTGCAAATGCTATTCCTCGCCCTGCCGTTGTTTGTGCGCAAACGCATTGCCGCGCGAATGCGAGCGAACAGTAAAGAAGCCAACAGCAGTAAATCGCTGGCGATCATGGACGTTAACCAAAACGCGGTAGTCAGTGCGATGGAAAAACATCAGGTGCAATGGCTGATCCACGGACATACCCATCGCCCGGCGGTACATGAACTTATCGCCAACCAGCAACCTGCTTTTCGCGTGGTACTCGGTGCCTGGCATACGGAAGGTTCGATGGTGAAAGTCACGGCGGATGACGTTGAGCTGATTCATTTTCCGTTTTAAAAAACCCACAACTTTGCTGATTTCACAGCCACGCAACCGTTTTCCTTGCTCTCTTTCCGTGCTATTCTCTGTGCCCTCTAAAGCCGAGAGTTGTGCACCACAGGAGTTTTAAGACGCATGTCTTCCCGCAATAATCCGGCGCGTGTCGCCATCGTGATGGGGTCCAAAAGCGACTGGGCTACCATGCAGTTCGCCGCCGAAATCTTCGAAATCCTGAATGTCCCGCACCACGTTGAAGTGGTTTCTGCTCACCGCACCCCCGATAAACTGTTCAGCTTCGCCGAAAGCGCCGAAGAGAACGGTTATCAGGTGATTATTGCGGGCGCAGGTGGCGCAGCGCACCTGCCAGGCATGATTGCCGCCAAAACGCTGGTGCCGGTGCTGGGCGTGCCAGTACAGAGCGCCGCACTGAGCGGTGTCGATAGCCTCTACTCCATCGTACAAATGCCGCGCGGCATTCCGGTGGGTACGCTGGCGATTGGTAAAGCTGGCGCGGCAAACGCGGCATTACTGGCAGCACAAATTCTCGCGACTCACGATAAAGAGCTACACCAGCGTCTGAATGACTGGCGCAAAGCCCAGACCGACGAAGTGCTGGAAAACCCGGACCCGCGAGGTGCGGCATGAAACAGGTTTGCGTCCTCGGTAACGGGCAGTTAGGCCGTATGCTGCGTCAGGCAGGCGAACCGTTAGGCATTGCTGTCTGGCCGGTCGGGCTGGACGCTGAACCGGCGGCGGTGCCTTTTCAACAAAGCGTGATTACCGCTGAGATCGAACGCTGGCCGGAAACCGCATTAACCCGCGAGCTGGCGCGTCATCCGGCCTTTGTGAACCGCGATGTGTTCCCGATTATTGCTGACCGTCTGACTCAGAAGCAGCTTTTCGATAAGCTCCACCTGCCGACCGCGCCGTGGCAGTTACTTGCCGATCGCAGCGAGTGGCCTGCGGTGTTTGATCGTTTAGGTGAGCTGGCGATTGTTAAGCGTCGCACTGGTGGCTATGACGGTCGCGGTCAATGGCGTTTACGCGCCGATGAAACCGAGCAGTTACCGGCTGAATGCTACGGCGAATGTATTGTCGAGCAGGGCATAAACTTCTCTGGTGAAGTGTCGCTGGTTGGCGCGCGCGGCTTTGATGGCAGTACCGTGTTTTATCCGCTGACGCATAACCTGCATCAGGACGGTATTTTGCGCACCAGCGTCGCTTTCCCGCAGGCCAATGCGCAGCAGCAAGCGCAAGCCGAAGAGATGCTTTCGGCGATTATGCAGGAGCTGGGCTATGTGGGCGTGATGGCGATGGAGTGTTTTGTCACCCCGCAAGGTCTGTTGATCAACGAACTGGCACCGCGTGTGCATAACAGCGGTCACTGGACACAAAACGGTGCCAGCATCAGCCAGTTTGAGCTGCATCTGCGGGCGATTACCGATCTGCCGTTACCGCAACCAGTGGTGAATAATCCGTCGGTGATGATCAATCTGATTGGTAGCGATGCGAATTATGACTGGCTGAAACTGCCGCTGGTGCATCTGCACTGGTACGACAAAGAAGTCCGTCCGGGGCGTAAAGTGGGGCATCTGAATTTGACCGACAGCGACACATCGCGTCTGACTGCGACGCTGGAAGCCTTAATCCCGCTGCTGCCGCCGGAATATGCCAGCGGCGTGATTTGGGCGCAGAGTAAGTTCGGTTAACTGGTGCTCTATTCTTGCCGGATGCGGCGTAAACGCCTTATCCGGCCTACCGATCCGGTACCCATTGTAGGCCTGATAAGATGCGTCAAGCATCGCATCAGGCATTGTGCACCAATTGCCGGATGCGGCACCGGTTGTAGGCCTGATAAGACGCGTCAAGCGTCGCATCAGGCACAAATGTCTAATGCCTACGACTACAGCGAAATACAGGTCCCCGCTTCGCCCGCCAGCGTCTCTTCAATTCGCGATAACGCCCCAATCCACGCGGGTTTACCACGGCTTCTGACATAACCACTCACCGCCGTTACCTTCGGCCCCATCGAACCATCGGCTTTGGCAAATGGCGCTAACTCATCCGGTGTGGCATGGCGAATGGCGCGTTGCTGCGGCGTTCCCCAGTTTTCATATACCGCATCAGCATCAGTGAGGATCACCAGCCCATCGGCGTTAATCTGCTCAGCGAGCAACGCAGCAGCGAGATCTTTATCAATCACCGCTTCACTCCCTGCCCCATCTTCCGTCACAGGCACACCGCCGCCGCCACTGCAAATCACCACATGCCCCTCTTTGAGCAACAACTCGATGGCTTCGCTGTCGAGAATTTTACGCGGTTGCGGAGACGCCACCACCCGGCGCAAATATTTACCATCACGTTTCATCTGCCAGCCGTAAGCCGCTTCCAGTGCCTCTTGTTCTTCTGGCTGATAAACCGGACCAATAAATTTCTCTGGCTGCAAAAACGCCGGATCATCAGGCGAAACCTCAATGCGCGTCAGCACCGTCGTCACGGGCGGCATCTGCGGCTGTGCGCTCAAACTCTGCGCCAGCATATAGCCAATCATCCCCTGACTTTCTGCCACCAGCACATCCAGCGGATACGGTTCTACCTCTTTCCACGCCAGATTCTGCAATGCCAGCAGCCCCACCTGCGGCCCGTTGCCGTGAACAATCGCCAGCCGATAAGAACGGGCCAGGCGTGCCAGCGCGGGTACAGCACTGGCGATATTGCGATATTGATTTTCCGCCGTCAGCGCCTCACCGCGCTGGAGTAAGGCGTTGCCCCCAAGAGCTACAACCAGTGTTTTCATGGTTTTCCTTGTAATAATTGTTGACCAAGCCAGAACCCCAGCAGTGTATCTGCCCCTGACGTATGCCCCAGCGCCAGCAGCGAATCAATCGCAACAGCGGTACGTTTCGGGCAACTCAGAGCATGAACAAAGTGCAGGAGTGGCGAGGCGAAATATCCTTGCGCGGCATAACGTAAATAACTGACGCTCACCGCTGTGGTAACGAGTTGCAGATTGTCGGAACAGGCAAAAAACTGGCGACCGGAGCGCGCATCTAAAGCGCCATAATACCAGGCCGCCAGCAGCATTCCGCTCAGCGTGTCATCATGACTCGGCGTTAATCCGGGGCCTTTACCCAGCCAGTGCCGCCAGTCGGTCTTAACGCCATTGAGCGCGGCCTGAAAACAGTGACGAAACTGGCGTAACTCAGCAGGCAGCGGATCGCTTGCCGCCAACGCCAGTGGCCCGAAAAGCCCGGTTTCCTCCGCGCGTTGCATCCATGCAGCTGCAAGTGGTTGAGGATGCGCAGGCGGCGTAATACGCAGCAAACAATAACGCTGTGGCTGTTTAACCGTGAAACGCCCGAGGCGAATCCCTTGAGCCACAACCTGTGGTCGTTCATTGCCGCATAATCCACCGCATAACGCATCGAATTGCGCACGGCGAAGCATCCATCCTCCGGGGCCGAAACCACTACCCTGACGATGCAGCGTTAACAGTTCGCCGCTTTCCGTCATCAGGTTAATCGCCCGTCGCCACACTCCCGCTAACCGCCAGGACTGGCGATAATTCGGTGCACTACGGCTGGCAAGCAGAGGATGGATGATCGTCATTGCGCGTTCCTCAACCAATCCCCATGCTTTCAGCCAGTGCTTCCAGCGCCTGTTCAAAACACGCCAGCGGTGCCCGCACAGTGCCTGCGCCAATCTGCCCGATCCCCGCCTCTTTATGGGCGATACCGGTATTGATGAGTGGCGTAATGCCGGTTTCTACCACGCGACGAATGTCCAGTCCCAGGCACGCGCCCTGAAAATCCCAGCCTGGGATCTGCAACTGCATATTGCGCTCAAGGTAAATTTCCGCCATCTCTTCAGATACCGCTCTGGCCGCTTCCATGCCACCCGCACCGACAAAGCGCGTTACGCCAGGCGCTGCGATCATTGCCGCACCTCCGATACCAAAGGTTTCGGTAATCGCGCTATCGCCCATATCCGGGTTCGCCTGCTCCTGCGAGAAGCCGGTGAAAAACAGACCTTGCGGAGTGTTTACAGGCGCAGTAAACCAGCGTTCGCCCAGCCCGCTTACCCGAATCCCGAACATATTGCCGTTGCGGGTCATTGCCGTGACGATGCTGCCTGCGCGGATCATCGCGCCAGCATCCATCGCCGCCTTGCAGTAAGCCATCGCAAGGTTGAGGAAGAACTGATCGGTCACGCTGAGGAAATCCATCACTTCCGCGATGTGCTGTTTATCATGATCGAGGCGAGCAATTTGTGGGGCCAGCGCACGCATTAACAGTGCTGAGGAAGCAATATTGCGTTGATGGAACTCATCGCCCATGGTAATGCCCTGCGCCATCATCGCCGTGAGATCGATACCGTGCTCCATGCGCCCCAGCGCCGCGCTTAATACTGGCATTAACACATCGCGCATCCAGCGATGGCGAGTCAGGACATCTTCGCCGTAAGCGCCAAAACGCATCACTTTGCCGATACCTTCGTTGAGGTTGCAGTACGCCCGGTTGCCGTCGGTCACGTTCTCGACCACCAGCATCGGCATACTGGCAGAAGTAATACCGCCCATTGGCCCGACGGCATTCACATGGTGACAAGGAATGAAGTTCACTTCCCCCTGCTCCAGAATTGCCAGCGCCTGCGCTTCATCTTTCGCCCAACCTTCGAACAGACATGCGCCCACGCACGCCCCTTTCATGGGTCCGGTCATCTCCTGCCAGCGCATTGGCGGCCCGGCGTGAAGCAGTGTTTTGCCCGGGTTTAGTTCGCTGATAAGTGAAGAAGCCGGTTGCACATCCAGCCAGTGTGGACGAGCGCGACGAATTTGTTCGATAACCGCAGCATTGGCTTGCGCCACTGATGTAAACATGGGAACCCCTTATTGCAAACGTTCTAATAAACGAGCCAGTTTTTTATTGCCGCCGGCGACTGGCGACCATTGGTAATGCACAACCGGTTTGCTGGCGCTTTGTAGCTCCAGCGCAAAGCTGCGCAATCCGATGTTAATCACGGCGACGTTTTCCATTAATGACGGTGTGTGTTGCTGAGTGGCAGGCGAAAGCGGACGAATCAGTGCCGCCGCCAGCAAGGTGGCTTCCGGCAGCGAACTCACTACCGCGATCCCCGCATCTTCCAGCGTGGCGATTTGCTGCGAGCGGCATTGCGGGTCACGTTCAGTGCCTGTCACCGTGGCAATGGCATACAGTGGTTGATTGTCTGAACGCGCGGCACAGGCTTTTTGCCAGGCGCTTACCAGCGAGGCGGCAGGATCGGCGGTCGCACCGAAGCCAATCACGACATCAAGCAGCAATACGCGCACTTGCGGTTTAGCGCCGAGATCGGCAATTAACTGGTTGCGTAAGGCTGGGTCGATCATCGGATGGGGACGCCCGACGGTGTAGAAATCATCGCCGAGGTCAATAATCTGGTGACCATCGGCGTCGAGCATCATGCCGTGATGATGGGTATCGTCGGCTTCCACGCCAAGGTGTCCGGCAAGTAATCCCGCCGCTTCGGCAGCCAGCGTACCGCCGGTATACAAACCGCAAATAAATCCGCTGCTGACAGGCGCTATTGCGTTACGTCGCGCCGTAACGCGTGAAAGCAGGCAAGCCAGGCGTGCGGCCTCATCCAGCGAGGAGGCAAACCAGACATTCTCGTCGCGGGCCACTGCCGGGGTATAACCTAAAAACAGCGCCACCGTCGGTTTGCCGGTTGCTTTCATGGCATTAACAATTTTCAGACGCACAGCTTCGGCAGGTGGTTTTGAAACAAATGCCAGCACTTCGCTTTTCTCGTCTGCACTCAACATTTCCAGCGCCGTTAGCGCACTGATGCCGCCCACTTCACGGCTGAGATCGCGCCCGCCAAGGCCAATCGCGTGAGTAATTCCCTCCCCTGCCAGCGCAATCTGCGAACACAGCTCCTGAATCCCGGTACCGGAAGCGCCAATGACGCCAATATTGCCTTCCGGCATCACGTTAGCAAAAGCCAGCGGTGTGCCGGCAATCATCGACGTACCGCAGTCCGGCCCCATCACCAGCAAGCCTTTTTCCCGCGCGCGGGTTTTAAGTTGGATTTCATCTTCCAGCGTGACGTTATCGGAGAACATCATCACGTTGAGGTTGCGATCCAGCGCCTGGTTTGCCAGCTCCGCCGCATACTCGCCAGCCACTGAAATCAGCGCCAGATTGGCATCGGGTAATTTCTGACAGGCGCTGTCCCAGCGACGCACCTGCGTCAACGCCTGGCTGCTGCCTGACCCCTGCGCCAGTTGTTTTAGCGCCTCTTCAAGCTGCTGCATAATCGCCTGCGCGATCCCCGCATCCGCCGCTTCGCTACGAATTGCCACGCAAATATCGTTCGGCGTGGCGTTATTAAAATCGTCATGCCAGAAACCTGTGGTATCTAATAACGCTTTATTGGCGGGCGTACCCATCATTACGGAAACATCATCAACATTTTCTGATTCGCTGAGTTTTCGTGAAATAATCATTAAACTGACCGAATCCTGAAAACACCCTTTTTTAATAAAGGCGTGGATCATAACAACTCCTTAAAAATTGCACCCATGGCAATTGCACGAGCAGTGTTAATGTGGCGATTACGGTATCGATGACAACGGGTAAATAAGGTGATGAATATCACACAGGGATTATTAACAAAAGAATTCAAATAACCGCCAGGCTATTACGCATTATTTTTTAATAAGCGTGGTTGTTTTAAAAATCAGGTTAAAAGTGAGCGGATTATCAAATAAATTCTAACTATATTTTTTTGCCTGTCTGGATCACATAATCCAGATATTTTCCCTGTATGTTAATTGCAGTCATGCTTCACACCGTCGTTAAAAAGGAAGACAGATGAAAATCAGTCGGGAAACACTCCACCAGCTAATCGAGAATAAACTCTGCCAGGCTGGGTTAAAACGTGAGCACGCTGCAACCGTGGCTGAAGTATTGGTTTACGCCGATGCCAGAGGGATCCACTCTCATGGCGCGGTGCGCGTGGAATACTACGCGGAACGCATTTCAAAAGGCGGCACCAACCGCGAACCGGAGTTTCGTCTTGAGGAAACCGGGCCGTGCTCGGCAATTTTACATGCCGACAATGCCGCCGGACAGGTCGCGGCGAAAATGGGTATGGAACATGCCATCAAAACCGCCGAGCAAAATGGCGTTGCGGTGGTCGGAATCAGCCGGATGGGTCACAGCGGCGCAATCTCTTATTTTGTGCAGCAGGCAGCCCGCGCCGGATTAATTGGCATTTCGATGTGCCAGTCCGATCCAATGGTGGTGCCGTTTGGCGGCGCGGAAATTTACTACGGTACTAACCCACTGGCCTTTGCCGCGCCGGGAGAAGGCGACGAGATCCTTACCTTTGATATGGCGACTACCGTACAGGCATGGGGAAAAGTGCTCGACGCCCGCTCGCGTAATATGTCTATCCCGGATACCTGGGCGGTCGATAAAAACGGAGCACCAACAACCGATCCGCTCGCGGTACATGCTCTGCTCCCCGCCGCCGGGCCGAAAGGGTATGGCCTGATGATGATGATTGACGTCCTCTCAGGCGTCTTACTCGGCTTACCGTTCGGGCGACAGGTTAGTTCGATGTATGACGATTTACACGCCGGGCGTAATTTGGGGCAATTACATATAGTTATTAATCCGAACTTTTTCTCCTCCAGCGAATTATTCCGTCAACATCTTAGCCAGACCATGCGCGAATTAAATGCCATTACCCCCGCGCCCGGTTTTAATCAGGTTTATTATCCCGGACAGGATCAGGATATTAAACAACGCAAAGCCGCCGTCGAAGGCATCGAAATTGTTGATGATATTTACCAGTATTTAATTTCCGACGCGCTTTATAACACGTCATACGAAACGAAAAATCCCTTTGCGCAATAATTATTGAGACAGGACTTTCTTATGATTACACATTTCCGTCAAGCCATAGAAGAAACGCTACCCTGGCTTTCCTCTTTTGGCGCTGACCCAACGGGTGGGATGACCCGTTTACTTTATTCGCCGGAATGGCTGGAAACCCAGCAGCAATTTAAAAAAAGAATGGCAGCAAGTGGGCTGGAAACACGTTTCGATGAAGTAGGGAATTTATACGGTCGCCTGAATGGTACCGAATATCCACAGGAAGTGATTCTGAGCGGTTCGCATATCGATACCGTGGTTAACGGCGGTAACCTCGACGGGCAATTCGGCGCGCTGGCGGCGTGGCTGGCAATTGACTGGCTGAAAACGCAATACGGCGCGCCGCTACGTACGGTCGAAGTGGTGGCGATGGCAGAAGAAGAAGGCAGCCGCTTCCCGTATGTCTTCTGGGGCAGTAAAAATATCTTTGGGCTGGCGAATCCTGACGACGTGCGGAATATCTGTGATGCCAAAGGAAATAGTTTTGTCGATGCGATGAAGGCTTGCGGATTTACTCTTCCGAACGCCCCACTAACTCCGCGTCAGGATATTAAAGCCTTTGTTGAACTGCATATTGAACAGGGCTGTGTGCTGGAAAGTAATGGGCAATCAATTGGCGTGGTGAATGCAATTGTCGGGCAGCGTCGTTATACGGTAACGCTGAACGGCGAATCAAACCATGCAGGCACCACGCCGATGGGTTATCGTCGTGATACAGTTTACGCTTTCAGTCGCATTTGCCATCAGTCGGTCGAAAAAGCGAAAAGGATGGGCGATCCGCTGGTTCTGACCTTTGGCAAAGTAGAGCCGCGCCCGAATACGGTAAATGTGGTGCCGGGTAAAACCACGTTCACCATTGATTGTCGTCATACCGACGCTGCCGTGCTGCGCGATTTCACCCAACAGTTAGAAAACGACATGCGGGCGATTTGCGATGAAATGGACATTGGTATTGATATCGATTTATGGATGGACGAAGAACCCGTGCCGATGAATAAGGAGCTGGTCGCCACCCTGACAGAATTGTGTGAAAGAGAAAAACTGAATTACCGGGTGATGCACAGTGGTGCCGGGCACGACGCGCAAATTTTCGCGCCTCGCGTACCAACCTGCATGATTTTCATTCCCAGCATCAACGGGATCAGCCATAACCCGGCGGAACGCACCAATATTACCGACCTTGCCGAAGGGGTCAAAACGTTGGCACTCATGCTTTATCAACTTGCCTGGCAGAAATAAGGAGTCATAAATGGGATATTTAAATAACGTCACCGGTTACCGCGATGATTTACTGGCTAACCGTGCGATTGTTAAACACGGTAATTTCGCACTGTTAACCCCGGATGGTCTGGTAAAAAATATTATTCCGGGCTTTGAAAATTGTGACGCGACAATCCTCTCCACGCCAAAGCTGGGTGCCTCTTTTGTTGATTATCTGGTCACACTGCATCAAAACGGTGGCAACCAACAGGGCTTCGGTGGCGAAGGCATTGAAACGTTCCTGTATGTGATCTCTGGAAATATCACTGCCAAAGCCGAAGGCAAAACATTTGCCTTAAGCGAAGGTGGCTATCTTTATTGCCCACCAGGCTCCTTAATGACGTTTGTTAACGCCCAGGCCGAAGACAGCCAAATCTTTTTATATAAGCGCCGCTATGTTCCGGTAGAAGGCCATGCACCGTGGCTGGTTTCTGGCAATGCCAGCGAACTGGAACGCATTCACTATGAAGGTATGGATGATGTGATCCTGCTGGATTTTCTGCCCAAAGAGTTAGGTTTTGATATGAACATGCATATCCTCTCTTTTGCACCAGGTGCCAGCCACGGTTATATCGAAACACATGTTCAGGAACACGGTGCCTATATTCTTTCCGGTCAGGGGGTTTATAACCTCGACAATAACTGGATCCCGGTGAAAAAAGGCGATTACATCTTTATGGGCGCTTATTCTTTACAGGCTGGTTATGGTGTAGGGCGTGGTGAAGCGTTCAGCTATATTTACTCGAAAGATTGCAACCGCGACGTAGAGATTTAAGTCATACCACTCGCCTGATTATTTTTAGCTATGTTGGATTTTGCCACGGTTTATACCGTGGCTTTTTTTGTAGTAAATTCAGGTAAAAAAAGATGCGATATAAATCGCATCCGCTTTAAAGGTAAGGGTCAGTTTTTAATTCCCTGACCTATTTTAATGGCGCAGGCAATATTTCGTGCGCTGTTGAAGAGATTGGTTTCACCGCTGGCGAGCACTTCGGCTAAAGGTGCCAGACGTGGCAAAATGCTGAATACCGCATCAATGCCGTACTGGTGCACCACTTCCACGCCATCACCCAATACGCCAGCAATCCCAATCACCGGTACATTAAACTGCTTCGCCACCGACGCCACACCCAGCGGCGCTTTACCGCCTGCCGTTTGCGAGTCGATGCGCCCTTCCCCGGTAATCACCAGTGCTGCGCCCTGCACTGCCTGCGCAAGATTGACCGCATTCAACACAATCTCAATACCTGGTTTAATATCCGCATTGAGAAATACCGCCGCCGCAATACCCATACCGCCCGCAGCGCCGCCGCCCGCCATCTGGCAGACGTTGATTTCAGTTTGCTGTTGTAAAACACGGGCGTAATTTTGCAGCCCCTGTTCCAGCTCTTCGACCATTTCCGGCGTTGCCCCTTTTTGCGGGCCAAACACCGCCGCCGCGCCGCGTGCCCCTACCAGCGGGTTATCAACGTCACATGCTACTTCAATATGGCAATTCGCCAGACGCGGATCGCATTCATCCATCTCAATGCTTGCCACGCGCGCTAAATTACCGCCGTTAGCCACCAGCACCTGACCGTCGGCATCAAGGAAACGCACACCGAGCGCCTGCGCCATGCCCATACCACCGTCGACCGTCGCACTGCCACCAATGCCGAGAATAATATGGCGAATGCCGTTATCCAGCGCATGACGAATTAACTCCCCCGTACCAAAACTGGAGGCCAGCAACGGATTACGCTTTTCAGGCGCGACCAGCATCAGGCCACTTGCTGCCGCCATCTCAATCACCGCCGTTTTCCCGTCGCCGGTAAGGCCATAAAAAGCATTCACTTTTTCGCCCATCGGCCCGCAGACTTCAAGCGTCACGATGTTGCCGCCCGTCGCGGCGACCATCGCATCCACCGTCCCTTCGCCGCCATCCGCTATCGGCAAACAGATATAGTTCGCATCGGGAAAGAGGGTCGAAAACCCGGCTTTAATTGCCTGACAACATTTTTCTGCACTTAAGCTCTCTTTAAAAGAGTCTGGCGCAATGACAATCTTCATTATCAATCCTTTTTCAACAAATTATTCGATGCGTTCCCACGGAATAAGATTATCCATAAGAACAGCCAGTAAAATCCCGACCAGTAAGCCGTTACTGAGCAGAGGACGCAGCGTTAATGGAAGGTCTTGCAGATACACAGGCGGTAATGCCATTAAAAATATGCCGACAAATAACGGCAATGCGAGTCGATAAATATTGCGAGCGGTAAACGTTATTTGCTGGCTAAACACCAGCGCGGAAAAGAGTAAAGGCAGATAAGAAACCAGCATGACCGCACTACTCACGGGTAAAGGGATACTGCAAAACAGTCGTGTGAGTGCCGGAACCAGCGCCACCAGAAGGCAAATAACGCTGCCATAAATAAATGAACGCCGCGTGTAATCGCCAGTCTGGGTTAATAAACCAATGGATGAAACAAACGGTGAAAATGGAATTACCGCCAGAGGTACGGTTATCAGTGTCATAAATCCGGTCGCCACAAAGCTACGACGATAACGCGTATTCCCCGCGCCCTGCTGCGGATAAAAAACATCCGTGCCCCGAATCGCACCGTAGGTATTGCTGATATTTACCAGACCTGTAATCACCGCCGTCAGAATAATTCCCGGCGACAAAGCACCGCCACTGCCGAGCGGGAACCACTGCCAGTGCAACTCACCGGAGAGCGAGTGCGAAGAAGGAAAGCAAAAGTACCACAACAACCAGCCGGTTATGGTGCCGACCAGCAGGCCATAACGGGCAAAACGTTGCGGGAGGAAGATAATCATCCCCAGTACCAGGCACATCACCGCCACCGAGAGCGCGAACGGCGGTAACTGAATTTTAAAATTCGGGTCGGCTATGCCAAACGGCAGCCCGAGCATACCTTTGAAAAAGATAGTGGTCAGCTGCGCGCCCAGCATCAACATAAACAAGACCATCACCGACGGCGTAAATAACCGCGCCAGGCGATGGCCTAATCCGCTAAAACCAATCAACACCGTCAGCACGCCGGAGAGTGCAATCCCCACTGCCAGGCTGGTGGCGATATCGTTGATCGGTGTCCCGCGCGATGCTTCGCCAAGGGTGATAGTAAGGATGGTTCCCCACCACAGGCCACCTGGCCCTTCCATAATAGCGCGACGATGACCGCAGAACGCCTGAGCGAAGCAGGCCAGTGCGGTAGCAAGAAAAGCATATTGCGTGAGCGTAAGCAGGCTACTTTGCGGCAACTGAAAAGCAGAAAGTAGCGTAGGAGGAACCACAACCGTGTTGCAAAAAATAAAGAAAAACCACTGAAATCCTGATAACAGGCTTTCGCGGCTCACTGCAAAATTGAACATAAACACACCTTAACCGGAGAATGCCCGCCGCAAGGACGGGCATTGCAGGGGCCAGATTACTGCTGATGTTTAAGGATAAATTGACCTTTCGGCGCAACAGGGAAGCCCTGTTCAATGTCGTAAATCACATCACCACGTAAGATGGTTTTCGTGATACGCGCGCCAATGGTACGGCCAACATACGGGCTGACTTTGTGGCGATATTCCAGATCGTCATTGGTAAGAACATAGCTGCTATTCGGCTGAATGAAGACGAAGTCGGCATCTTTTCCTGGGGCGATACGGCCTTTTTGCTGCAGACCGAAAATATCTGCTGCGTTAGTCGCCATTAATTTGCCGAACATTGGCAGAGACATTCCGCGTTTCTGTACCGCTTCATCGAACATCACGTCCATACAGTTTTGCAGGCCGGCAATACCGCCCCATGCTTCCATGATGTTGCCGGCTTTCATTTCCGGAGGGCATGGTGAGTGGTCGGAAACCAGGCAGTCGATTTCACCGTTAAACAGTTTTTCCCACATGCCTTTCTGGTTTTCCAGATCGCGGATCGGCGGTGAACACTTCGCCAGAGTGCCGATTTCTTCGAACTGATCGGTATCCAGTACAAAGTAATGCGGGCAGGATTCACAAGTAACGTCCTGACCTTCCTGACGTGCACGAGTCACTTCTTCAACGCCTTCCGGGCTGCTGATATGGCAAACGTGCAGACGGCAACCGGCAACTTTCGCCAGATACAGCACGCGGCGAATCGCTTCCACTTCGGTAAATACCGGACGCGAAGCCACATAGTCATGGGCAGTTACGCGACCTTCACGTTTCGCTTCTTCGCCCAGTGCGTCACAGATCAGCGCGTTTTCGCAGTGCACCAGCACCGGCTGCCCCAGTTCGCCCAGCTTCTGCGCACCTTTGAAGAACTGCCAGTCGTTTACATCACGGAAGTCGTTGTCGATACCGCGATCGCCACAGGTCGCAACGAAGCATTTGAAGCCGACAACGCCCACTTCATCCAGCTCATGCAGACGGTCGATGTTGTAAGACACCAGGCCACCGAGTTGTGCCGCATCGATAGTCAGCTTGCCTTTAGCGGCATCGAACTTCAGTTCAATTGAAGCGCGGTCAACCGTTGCAGGCAGCTGGTTGAGCGGCATTTCGATCATGGTGGTGATACCACCTTTTGCCGCTGCGCGAGTACCGGTTTCATAACCTTCCCAGTGGCTACGACCCGGTTCAGAAATATGGGTGTGCGCATCAACCATGCCCGGCGAAACCACCAGACCAGACGCATCCATAACTTCTTTTGCATCGCCCAGATCCTGACCGATAGCAGCAATTTTCCCGCCTTTAACGGCGATATCTACAACGCGAGCTTCGTTTTCTAAAATAACGGTGCCGTTTTTAATGATTAAATCAAAAGACATAACAAACTCCTTGTAAAATACAGATTGGTTTTTAACTCAATGTTCAATATCGGGATTAATTAACCTATGGTTTTTTGCTCTCCTGTTTTTTCTACTGTTGTACGTTTCTTTAATAAGGCGTAGGCCGCAAAGGCGACGATGACGCCGACAAACCATGAAACACGCGATAACGGTTCCATAAAGGGAATAAACTTACCGCCAAGAGATAAAATAACAGCCACCAGAGTTACTGAAAACGCGGTGAGGTTAAAACCGTTATCGTAATATTTATAATCGCCAGGTGCGGTGTACAGTTCATCAAGATTAATTTGCCCACGCATCACCACAAAATAATGTGCCATCATGACACCAATTACCGGACCCAGCATTCCGCCGATGATATCGAGGAACAGATAAATACTGTCCTGATTTTCCATTAATTTCCACGGGCAGATCAGCAGGCTGATAATACTGGCAATCAGTACGCCGTTTTTATAGGTCAGTTTTGTCGGTGCAATGGCAGCAATCTGATAACCGGCCGGAATAATATTACCGGTGGCGTTAGTGGAAATAGTCGTCATCAGAATAACCAGTACCGCAAAGAACGAGGCAAACAGGCTGTCCCAACGCTGAACAATATCCAGCACGTTCCAGGTGTCAGCGCCGTAGTGAATACTGGCTCCGGCAATAATACATACCCCAGCGACCGCAAACAGAATATAGGCCACAACTAAACCCAGCGTTTGCCCCAGCGCTTGCTCACGAAACGAGTGGGCGTTTTGCGTAAAGTCGGATGCGCTCACCGCCGGTGCCGCCCAGACCGCAACTACCGCGTTAATCACCACCAGGAACAAGAATCCACTGTTTTCTGCTTTCTGAATACCGCTCGGAATGTAGTCAAAGATTGGACCGATCCCGACCAGTGAAATCGCCCAAATCGCCATGCCGCCGAAAACGATATAGATGCACGGGTTAAGAATGGCAGTGAATTTATTTAAAACTTTGCCACCGCCAAAACCAATACCAACGTTAACCAGCCAGAAGAGTAAGAAAGTAATTAAGCCCGGTAGCGAAAGGCCTAACAAGGTAAAATCACCACCGAGAGTTAAAAATCCCGGCCAGATTTTGCCAATCAGGATCAAGCAGGCCAGTGATCCGGCGTAACATTGCAGGCCAAACCACATAATGGCAGCAATACCACCTCTTAATAATCCGGGAAACAGTGCGCCACGTACGCCGTAAGAAGCACGCAGGATCATGGCAAACGGTACGCCGTATTTACTGCCCGCAGCACCGTTTAATACCATTACCGCGGCAATGAAAAAGGCGCTGAGGATAATTGCCAGCATAATACTAAAGGTAGACAAGCCGAGAATAAAAAAGCCGCCGACCATCACATAATTGGGAACGTTATGAACCGAACCCATCCATAAGGTAAAATAGTTAAATGTTTTCCAGGTCCGCTGGCTTTGCGTTTTCGGCAATAAATCTTCGCTATAGCCGCGTTGCTGGAATAGCTTTCTCTGATGTTCCATAAATCCCTCTTAATTTCACGTATCGAATAACGTTGTTTTAATCTAGCTATGAGGAACAAATAAAATAAAAAATATTATTTTTAATACTGAAGCAACATCTTTGGCTGCTTTCTTTTTTAATATTGCTGGCCGATTCATTTTCTGATATCGGCCATTTTTATTGCGGGTATCAGGCCAGTTTATGGTTAGCCATTAATTCCAGCGCCTGCACTAACGCAGAGTGATCCAACTGGCTGCCACCGTTTGCCGCACAGGTATTAAATAACTCCTGGCAGGTCGCAGTGTTTGGCAGGTTCAGCGCAAGTGCTTTCGCACTTTGCAGTGCCAGGTTGAGATCTTTCTGGTGCAGAGCGATTTTGAAGCCCGGATTAAAGGTGCGTTTAATCATACGCTCGCCATGAACTTCCAGAATACGTGAGGAAGCAAAGCCGCCCATCAGCGCCTGGCGCACACGTACCGGGTCCGCACCGGCTTTTGAAGCAAATAGCAGGGCTTCAGAAACCGCTTCAATATTGAGCGCCACAATAATCTGATTTGCCACTTTGCAGGTTTGACCATCGCCGTTACCGCCCACGAGGGTGATATTTTTACCGAGCAGTTCAAACAGCGGTTTAACACGTTCAAATACCGCTTCATCACCGCCAACCATAATCGACAACGTCCCTTCACGCGCACCGATTTCACCGCCGGAGACTGGCGCATCGAGATAATCGCCGCCCAGTTCATTCACCTGACGAGCGAAACGCTTAGTTTCAATCGGGGAAATGGAGCTCATATCAACAATGGTTTTGCCCTTCAGCGAGGCTTTGGTACAACCATTTTCACCGAACAGAACTTCTTCAACCTGTGGTGTATCTGGCACCATAATAAAAATGATGTCCGATGCTTCCGTTACCTGGCGCGCAGTTTCAACACTGACGGCACCCAGTGACAGTAATTCATCAGCAACCGGTCCAATGGTTGTGACATGCAGTTGATGACCGGCACGCGCCAGATTAATGGCCATCGGTGTACCCATAATGCCTAAGCCAATAAATCCCAGTTTCATAATTAACCTCTTTTAAATTTCGCTTTTCCTGAATTCAGACAACACGATCCCCTGCCAACTTAGCGGCCTAAAAAAGCATTGCCTGAACAGCGTTACGTTTTAACGGTACGGATCCATCCAGCGTAAACCGGCTTCCGTGGTGGTTTGGGGTTTATATTCACACCCAACCCAACCGTTGTAGTCAGAATTTTCGATTACCTTAAAGAGATAATCATAATTAATTTCTCCGGTTCCCGGTTCGCCGCGATGCGGATTATCGGCAATTTGCAGGTGACCAATTTTATCAGCCCACTGAGTCATGGTGTTGGTTAATTCACCTTCCATCCGCTGCATGTGATAAATGTCATACTGAATTTTCAAATTGCAGCAACCAACATCATCAATCAATTTCAGCGCCTGCCGAGTTCCGGTGAGATGGAAACCAGGAATATCAAAATGGTTAATAGGTTCAATCAGTAATAAAATATCTTCTTTCATCAGCATATTCGCGGCATAACGCAGGTTTTCTACAAGCGTTGCGTGAATCTGTTCACTGCTGAAACCAGCCGGCGTTTTACCGACCAGACAGTTAATTTTTTTATTACCCAGCGCACGGGCATAACGAATCGCTGCTGCTACGCCATCCCGAAACTCTTCTTCACGGCCAGGAATACAGGCAATACCGCGCTCCCCCGCCGCCCAGTCACCCGCCGGTAAATTGTGCAGCGTATGTTCGAGTTTATTACTCGCCAGCACCTGTTTTAATTCTTCAATGTCGTAGTCATAAGGAAACATAAATTCAACGCCGCGAAAACCACACTGCGCAGCTTTCTCAAAACGGGCGAGAAAATCATATTCTCCAAATAACATCGATAAATTAGCAGAGAAACGTAACATTATTTATCTCCCTTATTCATAGTGCATGAAGCAGGTTTCAGTCGGTGCGTCCGCTGCGTTATCGGCGATATCTTCAAATTCCATGACGTTATCCAGTTCGCTGCCCATCGAAATATTGGTCACACGCTCGAGAATAACTTCCACGACTACCGGTACCCGATATTGCGCCATTAAGGCTTTCGCCTGTTCAAAGGCTGGCGCAATATCTTCCGGTTTGAAGACGCGAATCGCTTTACAACCTAAACCTTCCGCTACTTTTACGTGGTCAACACCGTAGCCATTCACTTCACTGGAGTTGATATTCTCGAAAGCGAGTTGCACGCAGTAGTCCATATCAAACGCGCGCTGCGACTGGCGAATCAGCCCCAGATAAGCGTTATTGACCAGTACATGGATGTACGGAATGTTGAACTGTGCGCCAACGGCCAATTCTTCAATCAGGAACTGGAAGTCGAAGTCACCGGAAATCGCCACCACTTTGCGCTCTGGATCAGCGGCACAAACCCCCAGCGCCGCCGGAATGGTCCAGCCCAGCGGGCCTGCCTGCCCACAGTTGATCCAGTGGCGGTCTTTAAAGACATGCAGCATTTGCGCAGCGGCAATTTGCGACAGACCAATGGTGGTGACATAGCAAACATCGCGACCAAAGGCTTTGTTCATCTCTTCATACACGCGCTGCGGTTTCACCGGCACGTTGTCGAAATGGGTTTTGCGCAGCAAAGTGCGTTTGCGCTGCTGGCAGTCGGCGACCCATTCTTTACGACACGGCAGACGACCCGCTTTTTGCATCTCCTGCGCCACTTCAACCAGCAGTGTCAGCGCCGCTTTAGCATCAGAGACAATGCCGAGATCCGGACACAGCACGCGACCAATTTGCGTCGGCTCAATATCGATATGAACGATTTTGCGCCCTTCGGTGTATTTCTCTACCGAACCGGTATGACGGTTAGCAAAACGGTTACCGATACCAAACACCATGTCGGACGCCAGCAACGTTGCGTTACCGTAACGATGCGCGGTTTGCAGACCCACCATCCCGGCCATCAGTTCATGATCGTCCGGGATACAGCCCCAGCCCATCAGCGTTGGGATCACCGGAACGCTGGTCAGTTCAGCAAACTGTTGTAACAGTGCAGCTGCGTCAGCATTAATTACCCCGCCCCCGGCAACAATCACCGGACGTTCGGCCTGGATTAACATTTCTACAGCTTTTTCGATCTGCATACGGCTGGCAGCAGGTTTGTAGACCGGCAGCGGTTCGTACATGTCAGGATCAAACTCGATTTCCGCAACCTGAACGTCGAACGGTAAATCCACCAGTACCGGACCCGGACGACCAGAACGCATCAGGTGAAATGCCTGTTGCAGCACACGAGGCACCAGCGCCGCTTCACGTACTGTAACCGCCATTTTGCTGACCGGCTTGGCGATAGCTTCGATATCAACAGCCTGGAAATCTTCTTTATGCAGACGGGCGCGCGGTGCCTGGCCGGTAATGCACAGAATAGGAATGGAATCAGCAGAAGCGGAATAGAGCGCGGTGATCATGTCCGTGCCCGCAGGACCGGAAGTCCCCAGACATACGCCGATATTTCCTGCCGTTGCGCGGGTATAACCTTCCGCCATGTGCGAAGCACCTTCCACATGACGCGCCAGAATGTGACGAATACCGCCGTGCTTACGCATCGCTGAGTAGAACGGATTGATTGCAGCTCCCGGAACACCGAAGGCGGTGGTGATACCTTCTTTCTCCAGCACATACATTGCCGCGTCAACGGCTCTCATTTTTGCCATTTTATTCCTACCTCTATTTATTGGAAAATTTTTCCAACTTTCAAATTTTGTCAAAAAAACCCGCTCCGCAGAGCGGGATGCGACAGACATTATGGATGTGCTTTCAGTCCCAACGCCGTGCTGATATCGCGGGCGGTGTCTCTGACCAGCTCACCCTGACTGACAAAACGATCTTCTGTCAGTCTTGATGAAGGCCCGGAGATGGAGATAGCGGCAACAACACTACCTACATCATCGTAAATTGCTGAAGCTAAGCAATTCAGACCTACAACATGCTCTTCTTTATCTACGGTATAGCCCAGTTCACGCGCTTGTTCCAGGTCCTTCAGCAAGGTGGGCATATCCACAAGCGTAGTTGGCGTAAACTGCTGCAAACCGGTTTGCAGAATGATGCTCATCAACTCCTCTTCCGCCAGCGGATAAAGCAGCGCTTTGCCCGCACCGGAAGCATGCAGCGGCAGACGACTGCCCAGTGGCGCACACATCCTGACCATTGATTTACACTCTAACTGACCAATTAATACTGCTTCATTGCCGTTACGGATCGCGACATTGACCGTTTCGCCGGAAAGTAACATCAGGCGGCGCATAAACGGCCCGGCGACGGAGAGGACATCGCGGTTATGGATGTACGCCGCACCGACGTTAAAGACACCTAATCCTATATGCCACCAGCCTAATTGACTGTCCTGATAGACAAAATCCGCTGCCTGTAAAACCTTCAGCAAGCGAAAGGTCGTGGAGAGCGGCAAATCCAGATTGAGAGAAATATCGCTAACCGACGAACTTCCCCCACTTTTTTCCAGATATTGCAGAATCGCAATTCCCCGCTCTAACGCCTGTGCGCCCTTCTGTGCCACAGGCTCCGCCTGTCCTGGCCTGCCGCGCCGTCTAACTTCCGTCATACCTACGTTAACTCCGACCTACAAGTGAGCATAAACAATGAACAATTAGTTTATCTTATGCAAGTCGGTTGCAGGCGTCACGCAAAACAGAGTTCCTGTTCAGGAATACTTTCAACATCACAGTTGTCACTGCCGCCGCGATCGATGGTCAGAAAATCGGTGACGCGCTGCCAGGCGAAAAGTGGGTGATGCCAGACGTTACGATGGTAATTCACTCCCTGTTCGCCGTTGGTGATAAACGCCCGCAGGGTTGACAGGTCTGGTTTGTCGTCGCCTAACGCCACGACCACCACAAACACTTCACCTTTCATCGGGATAAAGGCCTGAGTGCCCAGCGGATGACGTTCGAGTTCGTGAATGGTCAGCGGCAGATTCGCCGGTTGCGCGCGGTTAATGCTGATAAGCGTACGGTCTTGCTCAAGAATCTCAACCAGCGCCAAATCGTGGTAACGCTCCACCAGGCCATTGTTAATATGGAAAAAATCCCGTTGCTGAGTTTCGATTACGTCGCCATAAGCACTAAAGGCTTCCTGACTTAACGGTAATACCTGAAGTTTCATCTTTTTGTCCTTGTAACATAATTCCGTTCAACCATCGCCGACCGGTCAGCTTGGTTTCAATAACAGGCAATCTAAAACCTTAAGAGAACAACATCAATACAAAAGTTGGAATATTTTTCCAAAATTAGATTTAGTCCACAAATTGAACAGGGTTATCATGTAAAAATACTGATAAATCAGAGGATAAGAAAATCACGCAACTTGCGGATTTAAAAGGGGATACCTGAAGATGTTCGATCCAGAAACCTTGCGGACTTTCATTGCGGTTGCTGAAACAGGAAGTTTTTCAAAAGCGGCAGAACGATTATGTAAAACCACGGCGACGATCAGTTATCGCATTAAACTTCTGGAAGAGAATACCGGAGTAGCGCTGTTTTTCCGTACGACTCGTAGCGTAACGTTGACAGCGGCTGGCGAGCATCTACTTTCCCAGGCCAGAGACTGGCTGAGCTGGCTGGAAAGTATGCCAAGCGAGCTGCAACAGGTGAATGATGGCGTGGAACGCCAGGTGAATATTGTCATCAACAACCTGCTCTACAACCCCCAGGCCGTCGCCCAGTTGCTGGCGTGGCTGAATGAACGTTACCCCTTTACCCAGTTTCACATCTCCCGACAAATCTATATGGGCGTCTGGGATTCGCTATTGTACGAAGGTTTTTCACTGGCTATCGGCGTCACGGGAACCGAGGCGCTGGCAAATACCTTTAGTCTTGATCCCTTAGGATCGGTGCAATGGCGCTTTGTCATGGCGGCGGATCATCCGCTGGCGAACGTTGAAGAGCCGCTAACAGAAGCGCAGTTGCGGCGCTTTCCGGCGGTCAATATTGAAGACAGCGCCCGCACCTTAACCAAACGCGTCGCCTGGCGATTGCCAGGGCAAAAAGAGATTATTGTTCCTGATATGGAAACGAAAATCGCCGCCCATCTTGCGGGCGTTGGCATTGGTTTTTTGCCAAAATCGCTTTGCCAGTCAATGATCGATAATCAACAACTGGTTAGCCGGGTAATCCCAACGATGCGCCCTCCTTCGCCATTGAGTCTGGCATGGCGCAAATTTGGCAGCGGCAAAGCGGTAGAAGATATTGTGACCTTGTTTACCCAGCGCAGGCCGGAAATCAGCGGATTTTTAGAAATTTTCGGCAACCCACGCAGTTAAAAATCAAGTTTCCTTGCGCGTTGGCGCGTAAAATAGCGCGCAAGCTGATTTGAGGTTCACTTTTAACTATGCAAGAGAGACACACGGAACAGGACTATCGTGCCCTGCTGATTGCTGATACGCCCATTATTGATGTTCGCGCCCCTATCGAGTTTGAGCAAGGCGCAATGCCCGCCGCTATCAATCTGCCGTTAATGAATAACGATGAACGCGCCGCCGTTGGCACCTGCTATAAACAGCAAGGCTCAGACGCAGCGCTGGCGCTGGGGCATAAACTGGTGGCGGGTGAAATTCGTCAGCAGCGCATGGACGCCTGGCGGGCAGCGTGCCTGCAAAATCCGCAAGGTATTCTCTGCTGCGCCCGTGGCGGTCAGCGCTCACATATTGTGCAAAGCTGGTTGTATGCAGCGGGGATTGATTATCCGCTGGTGGAAGGCGGTTATAAGGCACTGCGCCAGACCGCGATTCAGGCGACTATTGAACTGGCACAAAAACCGATAGTGCTGATTGGCGGTTGTACTGGCAGCGGTAAAACGCTGTTAGTGCAGCAACAGCCGAACGGTGTTGATCTGGAAGGGCTGGCGCGCCATCGCGGTTCGGCGTTTGGTCGCACGTTACAACCACAACTTAGCCAGGCGAGTTTTGAAAACCTGCTGGCTGCCGAAATGCTGAAAACCGACGCCCGTCAGAATTTGCGCCTGTGGGTGCTGGAAGACGAAAGCCGGATGATCGGTTCGAATCACCTGCCGGAATGCCTGCGCGAGCGAATGACTCAGGCGGCGATTGCGGTGGTAGAAGATCCGTTTGAGATCCGTCTTGAGCGCCTGAACGAAGAGTATTTCTTGCGTATGCATCATGATTTTACCCACGCTTATGGCGACGAACAGGGCTGGCAGGAATATTGCGAATACCTGCATCACGGACTTTCGGCGATTAAGCGTCGGCTGGGGTTACAGCGCTATAACGAACTCGCTGCCCAGCTGGATACGGCGCTGACAACGCAACTCACCACCGGCAGCACCGACGGTCATCTGGCCTGGCTGGTGCCGTTACTTAAAGAATATTACGACCCAATGTATCGCTATCAGCTTGAGAAAAAAGCGGAAAAAGTTGTCTTTCGCGGTGAGTGGGCGGAAGTGGCGGAATGGGTTAAGGCGCGGTAATGAGGGACGTATTTGTATTAGTCGCGACTTGATCTGACACATGGCCTTGAAAGGTTGAGAGTTACCGGTTTTGATATGAGTGTCGAATCCTTATCCAAAACAAGAGGTAACTCTCATGCTTCATACTGCCAATCCCGTCATCAAACACAAAGCCGGTTTGCTCAATCTGGCTGAAGAACTCAGCAACGTATCAAAAGCCTGTAAAATCATGGGCGTTTCGCGTGATACGTTTTATCGTTACCGCGAACTGGTCGCTGAAGGCGGTGTGGATGCGCAGATTAATCGTAGTCGCCGCGCTCCTAACCTTAAGAACCGTACCGATGAGGCAACTGAACAGGCTGTTGTTGATTACGCCGTCGCTTTCCCGACACATGGTCAGCACCGGGCCAGCAACGAGCTGCGTGAACAGGGGGTTTTTATCTCCGACAGTGGTGTCCGTTCTGTCTGGTTACTCCATAACCTTGAGAATCTCAAAAGACGATACTGAACAAATTTTATCAGGTGACGTTCCGTAAAAAGTTGTATGGAGTTCTCGATGCAGTCGGCGCGACTATCAGTACCCCCGCTGAACCCTGGACTATCGGGCCGCCGTACTGGGGCATGTCACCCTGGCGTGCCGCTGGTTTTCCGCTAATGGTTTATTTCCTCTTTCTTTCCCGGCAAGAATTTATTTTAATCCGGAAGGATTATTTATTTTCAGATAGGGACTCACAATAAACACGTAACATTTTAATTAATGCATGGCTGAATATGTATTACACAATGTCAGATATCGTAAAAGACCAGTGCAATTCTATGTAAACTCTCTGACTGTTCATTTTATTTGTTGTTTCAGGGTCGGAACTCACCCTCAATAAACAACTGAATACGAGTAGATATTCATCGTCTGAGCTATATGGCTTTACACAATAGCCGACATGTCTTTTCTCAGTCAGGAATTTTACTTTTCCTCACTACGAAGTTGACGACTTCGATATGGGATAGACTCTTAATTCAAGCAATTACTCTGCACAAGCATCAGGCAATCCAGCTCCAATATTTGTTATAAAATAATGCGTAACATTAATTTCACCAACAAAAAAAAGGTTTACACCATCCCCTTGCCCTGGTATCTTACCATATTTACACCACACTTTTTTTGTATCTGGATCATTCTTTGATACGATTTTCGCCACTTGTTCCCTGGCCCTCACTGTCAATGTTTTCTTAAACCTACCCCCATCATCATTTGTTAGGGAAAAATAAGAAAAAAAATAATCATCTTCTACATTTGTGTATATTGATATATCCACCGCTACGTGCGGAAAAAAATCTGGGAGCCATGTAAAAACTCCATCATTTTCTGGTATTGCCATATAGTTTATGTAATGTTTACTTACAAGAGATTCATCTTTGTATAAATAAAGATAAGTAATTACGCATAAAACAACAATGATTATAATAGCAAAAATAAATATTATCATCTTTGATAGATTACTTGAGATAGCCAGCATCTTGTAAAGCCTTTATCGTTTTTTTATGCTCTGGATTAATATAATCACTACATCTATCTGAGCAATCTGTTGTTGATGGACATGTCAACCCATGGTCATTTACAGCCAAGTCTTTTTTATTATCTTCAATCATTTCAGAATGGGATAGCTTTACTTTTCTGCCGTACATACCGAACAGATTTAACCCGTAATCTCTAATCTCTTTTTCATAACCCAGCCCTTTCGCCGATCGGCTAACACCAGCGTCATTTAATTTAGACACTCGACAAAATGCCATACAATGGAAAAATTGATCAGTCCCACCTAAATTTAATCTCTTCATATCTTCATAAGTATCAGATAATATATCCCATGCTCTTTGATGGTTTAGTTGATCTTTTCTTCTTATTAGCGCTACATCTGCGGGACTTAACCCTAATGGATCAATACCATTCACCGGATTCAGCGGGTACGCATACAGACTCCATCCCCCCCTCCAGCCCTATCGGGTCCTGAGTGATATACCGCCCCTGCAACGGATCGTAGTACCGGTTCCGGTTGTAGTACAGCCCCGACTCCTTATCATACTGCTGCCCCGGCAGCCGGTACGGCTGGTGCAGGTGATGCGGGTTCTCTTCATTCAGCTGGTTGCCCCACTCATCATACTCCCCGCTCCACGCAATGTTTCCATCCGCATCCATCAGCGCCAGCATTATTTACTATGTAGGAAATTCAAAACACATCCATTTTTCTTATTAATTTCTATAATAAATACACCACCCGCAACTTCATAAGGTAACTTTGCTCCCTCAACAACCCAACTATCTGGTAGTTCCGTAATTAAATATGGTTTTTCTTCTTCTGCAATCCGTTCGCCATAGCGATACCTAACATATATTTCAGCTAATTGTATCGCCATTGTTTCAGTTTTTACCGTATTTTTAACAGAGTATTTATCTAAATGTAATTTTTCCACATACCTCATAAAAATAATGTTTTCATCAGAACCGTAAACAGCTGTCTCATTACAGGCAAATAGTATAAAAAATGAAAGTATCGAAAATATTGAACTATATTTCATTGAATCTCCTTATAGGCCCCACTAATAAAAGCACTAAAATTAATCATGATACGGTATGCATACTGAACTCAATCCCGGGACACTATTTCTGATAAAAATATATTCTCCTTTATTATTAAGCGCCTCAAATCGTCCATCAGGTGTTGCGAGATAAAATGCTTCAAGATTATTATCTTTACTTCTTACAAGATTTTTATCGCTACTTGAAAAAAATTCATCAACATAATCGCCATGACTATCTGCACCGTGAGTATGATAAGCAGCAACTCTATCTGTACCTGTGGGACATTTTCTTTTCAGAGGATATGACTCCTTTCTTAAATTATCAGTTTCTGCCTTAGATGCAAAATATTTTCCATTAGTATCTTTACAGACAATACCAGAGTATTCCATATCATTACATAGAGATCTATTCTGCGTTTCTTTCAAAGCATCTAACGCAGCATCTGCAGTACTATCAAATTTACTTGGTCCTATTATACGTGAAAGAACACCACAAACTCCCCCCGTACATGCTCCAGATCTGGCATCATCCCAAGTCTGCAATAATCCCATAGGGTCAATTTGTTGTAGTGGATTTAAAGGATACTGATATAAATTCCATCCCCCTTTCAACCCCATCGGGTCCTGAGTAATATACCGCCCCTGCAACGGATCGTAGTACCGGTGACGGTTATAGTACAGCCCTGATTCCTCATCATGCTGCTGCCCTGGCAGACGGTACGGCTGATACACATGATGCGGGTTCTCCTCATTAAGCTGGTTGCCCCATTCATCATATTCCGCGCTCCACGCCGTATTGCCGTCTTCGCTGATAAGCGCCAGCGGCAGTCCCCGGTGGTCGCAGTGATAAAGATGAGCTTTTCGCGCCGGTGTGTATTCCGGCTCCACCTGTCTGGCCAGTTGCTCCACCGTCAGCCCGCACTGCGCAAGCCACGCCCGGCTTTCACTGCTCACGCGGTCTGCCCGGATTTCTTCCTCCAGTCTGTCCAGCAGCCGCACCAGTTCAGCCGGAAATACCACGCCGTGCCCGTCCTCGCTCCCTTCCTGCTGCAGCTTCTCCGCCAGGCTGCGGCGCTGCGCTTTCTCCCGCTCGCCGTTGTCTGTTTCGATGCGGATGAGCGGCGCGAAGCTCCCCGGCTGGTATACCG